>Ga0163153_10001584_pt1 | contig 35682 bp, 32 predicted proteins | sample OliLakLV19MP6IB1_FD_148629 | JGI IMG/M metagenome (GOLD analysis project Ga0163153, IMG submission 148629) | Freshwater microbial mat bacterial communities from Lake Vanda, McMurdo Dry Valleys, Antarctica - Oligotrophic Lake LV.19.MP6.IB-1 | ecosystem: Environmental > Aquatic > Freshwater >... | reverse complement strand
CCGCCCACCCGCCCAATAGAGCGGGAGGCTTCCCGATCACGCCTCGCTCTTCATCGAGGGCAGATCAGCATCATCATCTTCTTCGGGCGCTTGCGCGCGTGCTACCGCCGCCTCCATCGTCGCGATCTCTGCATCGGTGATCTCGGCAAAGTGCTTACGGCGCGACTTGGGCAGCCGACCTCCGTTCTGCAGCGCTAGGCGCACGAACAGCGACACCCTCTTGTTGGGCATGTCGACGACGGCACGCACACCGCGATAGGCGCGGTCGAAACACCCGAGGAAATCGAGTTCCTCGGCGAGGTCCTTGCGCACGGTTTCGGTGACGCGCTCATAGAGATACTCGGCCAGCCGCGTCGCGTCGAAATAGCGATAATGATCGGCGGTCTCTCCGCGCACGATCACCCGGTGCTCCTCTTCGAAGAACTCCCAGTCGATCAATGACAACAGAGGCTTTGAGAATGCCTCAAGCGCCGCGTCATAGGCGGGCATGTCGCGGACGATCGAGACCGAGACTGGGAAAATGACCCCGGGCGGACTGAAGCCGGTTTTCGCCAGAAGGTTATGCACCAGGAAGCGGTGGATACGTCCGTTCCCGTCTTCGAACGGGTGGATGAAGACAAAGCCGAATGCAGAGAGTGCGGCGGCCACCACGGCGTCGATCTTGTCGGCCAGCATGCGGTCCGCCATCGCACCCCAGGCCGCCATCAAGCCGGCGACGTCATCGGGCTTGGGGCACACAAAATGCACCCGTTCGCGATAACCGCTGATGGTTTCGCCGACGTAGTTCTGCATGTCGCGCCAGTCTTGCGCTGCATAGCGTGGGTCCACGATCGCGTTCTGCAGGGCGATGAGTTCGGCTTTGTCGCCGGTGTTGAATTCAGCGGCGCGCGTGAGCGCGGCCACAAACTTTTCTTCGCGCCCGCCGGAGACTTCCTCGCCTTCGATCGCCCAAGTGGACTTCGTCTCCTTGGTGTAGAGGAAGCTGATCGCACGGCGCAGCAGTTCCGGATCGGCGTTGCGGGTAAGCGCGGCTGCTTCTTGATCAAGTGCGGCGTCCATATGGTGCGTGAGCTTTTGTGTCCGGCGCACGGTCGGCGAGAAACCAGGCGAGCCCAGGAGATTGTCGCGCACGCGGTGGCGGCGAGAGGGGCGCGCCACGCCGACGAGATGGCGTTTGGGGTTCAGGACATCGGCGTAATTGCCGGACTTCGCGTCGGGCAGATCAAGGCGATCGCCGGTCAGGTATTCATAGAGGAACCAAGCGCGCCGCGCGTAGGCACCGGTCGGCTCCTCGTTCAGCCAAGCTTTGAGTTCGGGAGCGCCAACCGCTTTAAAGGCGGCGCACAGCACGCCCAGGTCCAGCGGTTCGTGCCGGAGTGCGAACAGCAAGTGATCCCGGAACGTGCCGGCGTGCGCATATTGCTTCGAATACGTCTCGACCGCTCCGGTCTCGCCGGTATCCGTGCGCCGGCGCGCGCCCAGGATCCGGCTCTCCGTATGCGGTGGGCGGACGGCGAGCTTAAGGTCGGACACGAGGGCAGATTGACCGGTCAGCATGGGCTTGGCGTCAGATCCCGTCGAAAAGCGCTTAGGTTGGTCCAATTTCGATTACGATTCGGCACCCTTGTCCAAAATCGGTGACGAAGGTGGGATTTGGGCATTTACATTAGCTTGCCGTCGAAAACCAGTTATGGCCGTCCATTTTGGGGTTCAAACGCGGATCGGCGTAGAAAACCGATTATAGGACATGCCAACGAACCCTCCGGGCCCCACGGTCCTGACGGTGAAAAACTGCTTATAGCGGTGGAATTTCGCTTACAACGGAGCCTAGGCGTCGAAAATCAGTCTGAGCAGTTTGAGGGAGAATTGACCGATCCCTCCATCAGAATCCCAAAGTCTGGCCTCGGGCCGTTGTTTCCCAACGCGATCCCTTTGGGGTGGAATGGGGCCCGGTCACCAGGAATAGCGGCAAGCGGTTGGCGGACCGACTCGTCAAAGCTCACGGTGTCAGGGGCATCGCGAAAGCCGGAACCTGGAATTCTCGAATTCACACGCCGATAGACGCTGATACGCGGACGCCCATCAAGAGTGATCATGCGAACCTGAGCCCCGGAGTCGGCGTGCATCGTCCAACGCTGCAAGGCGGTCAAATTATCATCGGCGGCAAATTGGCGAGCATGTTCTAGGACGGCTTGCATCTTCCCCGCGCCGTCGAACGCGAGTTGCATCCTCTTCGCCAAGGCATGGACTTCATCGGAGTCCATTTCCGGCAACTCCGACGCCGGGGGTATGTCAGCGATTAGCTGAAGTGCCTTCACGCGAAGAGCCTCCGGTGATCCATCCCCGCCATAGAGAAACGCAGCGCCCTTCACCGACGCAAGCGGACGCGGTTGGAATTCCATGCGCTCGCCTGGGGTCCCGTCGCGGCGAACGAATGGAACGCGGATTTGCACTTGAACCGTGAGCATACCCCCGGAAATCGTCGCCTGTTGCAGGGTTCGCACGAAGTCGCGGGGCATGAATTTAAGTAGCTGCGTTCGCATCAAGTCCGCAGCTTGTGTGCGTTCGGCCAAGGCCTCCAGCGCCGCCCTCAAGTTTGGCGCCACGGGCAGCGCACGCGCTAAGTAAGCGCGTTGCGCCTCTTCATCTTGCTCACGGCGATAGACGTTTTGCGCCATCCGATACGCGGCTTTGCCGAAGTATTTGGCCCCGCATTCATTGCCGATAGCGCGGATTCTTCCGTCTCCGCCGCCGGAAATCGGAAACCACACGAGCGCCCCAAACTTGTATTTGGGAGAGTTCAAAGCACAGAGCGGACACCGCGCCCAACGCGCCGGGTCTTTGGCGAAGGCCTCCGGCATGTCGAACGGCTTCAAGAGAAGGGGCTTGGCCTGCTTGTCGGGCTTCGTGTGACTGTGCCAGCGCCATAGCGTCGGGTCCCCGACCTCTCGGACGTGGGCTAGAAAATCATCTATGAACTCGGCACCGGGGCGCTCTGCGAAAACGCCCTCGGTGTCGTGCTGTTGCACGGGGAGAATCGGCATGGGTCACGCAATCTATCATGCGTCGGGCGAAATGCGTTTGGCGTTGCGGGGGCGGCGCTACTCGCCTCAAACTTGATACATTTTGCGTTCCATCGGCGGCGAATTGTATGCTCGGAGGGCTTGAATCAATTGGGATTTTTGCTGACCGTCCAGCCCATCGCCCGCTCCAATTTTTCGCAACGATTTGCGCTGTTAGCAAAACAGCCCGCGCGGGTTGCTCGCGGGGCTGTTTTTTGCGTGGGGTAGCCTCACTCCCTCTGCCTGCCATTCGGACATGGCGCTCTATTTTATTTCGATCGGCAAGGAGGAGGGGTGAACCGACGAAGGAGATGCATTGCGCGATCGACGGCGTACTCGAAGACGCCGTGGCCGAAGCGCCGCACCATCCGCACAATAGCTCGCGAGCGGCCTTAATCGATCTCGATGGCGTCACGCAGCCCTGCGCCGCGGTTTTCGCGGACGCCAAGTTCAACGCGGAGCACCAGCGCGACCAGTTCAACGACGGTGCGGGCTCGGTGGACCTCTCAGTGAGCGCCCCTACATTTAGCCGTTTCAATACAATGTGATAGGCACCTTCGGATCGATTCGGACGCGTCGCTCCAGCGCCCGCGGCGGAACGTCTCGCTTGTGCTAATGTGCTAATGTGCTAAAACGCTAGCACAATGGCCAAATATGATCTGATTGACGGGCTGCTGGCGCTCGACACCCGCAAGATGGCGGAAGCTTTCCTCGCGGACTTGCTGACGCCGAGTGAACTCAGAGCGCTCTCCGAACGCTGGGCGGTGGCGCAGCTTTTGGATGGCGGCGAGCTTTCCTATCGCGAGATCGCCGAAGAGGCGCCGTCGAGCACGGCGACGGTCGTGCGTGTCGCGCGGTTTCTAAAAGAGATGCCGTACAAGGGCTATCGCCGCGTGCTTGATCGTTTGCAGGGCGCACGCGCATGAACGAGCGTTTGCGGATCGCCGTGCAAAGGGGTGGCCGGCTTGGGACGAAGAGTCTTGAGCTGGTGGAGTCGGCAGGCTTTCGAATCCTGCGCGGCGCCAATGAGCTGCTCTATCGCATCGAAAATGCGCCGATCGATCTGCTCTGCGTGCGCGACGATGATATCCCGACGTTCGTCGAGGATGGGGTCGCGGATTTTGGCATTGTCGGGCGCAATGTATTGGAGGAACGCGGCGTCGGCAGCTTGACGGAAGTGATGCCGTTGGGCTTCGGGCGCTGCACGCTAAAAATCGCGGTGCCGGCGGGCCGCGCTTATAGTGGTGTGGAATCGCTGCAAGGTTCGCGTATCGCCACGACCTATCCACGAACTCTGTCGCGGTTTTTGGAGCACAACGGTGTCGAGGCGGAGATCGTCTCGATGCGCGGCGCTGTTGAGGTGGCGCCGCGTTTGAAGCTGGCGCAAGCGATCTGCGATCTCGTCTCCACCGGCGCGACATTGGAAGCGAACGGCCTCGTTGCAGTCGACACCGTGATGAAAAGCGAGGCGGTGCTCATCCACGGTGCGCCGGTGCTTGATTCTGAACTCGCCCATGTGGGGGAGAGTGTCGTGCAGCGCTTCCGCGGCGTCGCGGCGAGCCAGGGCTCTAAATACGTGATGATGAACGCGCCGCGTTCGGCGCTGCCGGAGATTTCACGCATTTTACCCGGCGCAGGCGCGCCGACGGTGACGCCGCTTGCGGGCAATGATGATGCGGTGGCGGTGCACGCTGTGTGCCAGGAATCGGTATTTTGGGAGACGTTGGAAAAGCTGCGCGCTGCGGGTGCATCTGCGATCCTCGTGCTGCCAATCGAGAAGATGATGTGAGGCGTAGATGAAACGTCTGCGCTGGGATGCGCTGTCCGCTGCGGAGAAGAAGCAAGCTTTGGCGCGGCCTGAGCAACGCCGTGATGCGCGCGTGATCGATGTGGTGCGCGAAATCTTTGAGGATGTGGAGCGCGGCGGCGCGGCGGACGTTGATCGCTGGTCAGAGAAAATCGATGGCACGCGCGTTCAGCGGTTAGAGCTAACGGACGCTGTTGTCAGCGCGGCGCGTGCGAAGCTTGAGGCCGCCGATATCGCGGCAATCGACGCGGCAATCGAGAATGTACGCTTCTATCATGAAGCGACCGCGCCGAAGCCAGTCGTCGTCGAGCCAATGCCTGGCGTGATTTGCCGCCAGGTGTGGCGGCCGATTGAGACATGCGGGCTTTACGTGCCCGCTGGCAGTGCGCCGTTGGTGTCGACCTTGATTATGCTTGCGGCGCCTGCCGGCATTGCTGGCGTGCCGAACCGGGTGCTGGTGAGTCCGCCAGGAAAAACTGGTGACACGCAACCGGCGATCATTGTTGCGGCGGCCGCGTGCGGTGTTGAAGCGATTTGGCGCGTCGGCGGCGCGCAGGCGATTGCCGCACTGACGTTCGGCGCACTCTTGCCGAAGGCGGATAAAATCTTCGGGCCAGGCAACGCCTATGTTGCTGAAGCCAAGCGGTATGCGGCGTCGCTGAACGGTGGGCCGGCGATTGATTTGCCGGCGGGGCCGAGTGAGTTGGCTGTGGTGGCGGATGCGAGCGCCAACGCAACGTTCGTGGCGGCGGATTTGCTGAGCCAAGCTGAGCATGATGCCGATGCGCAAGTTGTGTTGATTTCGCCATCGGACGAGCTTTTGAGCGCGGTCGAGCTGGAGCTTGAGCGGCAGCTGGAGACGTTGCCGCGCGCGGCGATCGTGCGCGCGTCGCTGGATCAGGCGCGTTTTATCAAGGTACGCGATGTTGGCGAGGCGATCGATGTCGCTAATCTCTATGCGCCAGAACACTTATCACTCGTGGTGCGTGATGGCGCTGAGACGGTAGCGCGCGTGCGCAACGCTGGTGCGGTGTTCTTGGGGCGATATGGCGCCGAGAGCTATGGCGACTACATCGCGGGACCGAGCCACGTGCTGCCGACCGATGGCGCGGCGCGCAGTTGGGCGGGCGTCACAACCGCCTCCTTCATGAAGAGTTTCACGATCCAGGAGATCGATGCGGAGGGCGTGCGCGGCGTGGCCGCGGTGGCGGCGCGGTTGGCACGGCTGGAAGGTTTGGAGGCGCACGCGCGTGCGGCGGAAATCCGTATCGCCGCGTCGAGAGAACGAAAGGTCGAGACTGTGGTGCGGCGGCGACGCGCCGAAGTCGTGCGCGAGACGCGCGAGACGCACGTTGCGGTGATGGTTGATCTGGATCGGCGCGCCGCGCCTTCGATCAAGACTGGCGTTCCGTTCTACGATCACATGCTGAAGCAAGTGGCGCAGCACGGCGGCGTCTCTTTGAATGTAAGCTGCAAGGGTGATCTTGAGATCGACGCCCATCACACGATTGAAGATTGCGCGCTGACTTTGGGGCAGGCGTTGAAGCAAGCGCTCGGCGAACGGCGCGGCATTGCGCGCTATGGCTTCGTGCTACCGATGGATGAGGCCGAAGCGAAAGTTTCGATCGACCTTGGCGGACGCCCGTACCTGGTTTTTGAAGGCGCTTTCGCGCAGCCGAATCTGGGCGACTACCCGACGGAAATGACCGAGCACGTGTTCCGCTCGCTGGCGCAGAGCATGGGCGCGGCCATTCACGTCTCAGTTACGGGCGAGAATGATCACCACAAGACCGAGGCTTGCTTCAAAGCCTTTGGTCGCGCTTTGCGGCAGGCGATCGCGATCGAGGGACAAGATCTGCCGTCGACCAAAGGCGTGATCGCATGAGTGTCGCGGTGGTGAAGCTTGGTGTTGGAAACACTGCTTCGGTGATGTTTGCGCTGGAGCGGCTCGGCGCGAACGCGGTGCTGACGGATGAACCAGTGCGCGTGGCGGAAGCGGAGCGCGTGATCTTGCCAGGCGTCGGCGCTGCCGCCCACGCAATGACGTTGCTGCGTGCGAAAGGTCTGAGCGAGGTGCTACGAAATTTCGCGCGGCCGTTGTTGGGGATTTGCCTTGGGCAGCAATTGCTGTTCGAGACGAGTGATGAGGGCGACGCGGAGGGACTTGGCCGCATTGCTGGCCGCGTGACGCGTTTTCCAATTTCAGCGCGGGCGCCCACGCCGCACATGGGCTGGTCCAAACTTGAAACGACGCGCGAGAACGCCTTGCTCGAAGACGTTGGCGACGCCGCATACGCCTATTTCGTTCATTCCTTCGTGTGCCCTGACACCGAAGCGACAATCGCGACCGCGCGTTACGGCGAGCGGTTTCCGGCCATGGTCGCTTCGGGAAGCGTTTTTGGGTGCCAGTTTCACCCCGAAAGATCGGGGGCGCCTGGCGCACGCATTCTGCAAAACTTCCTGAGCTTGCCATGCTGATCTATCCCGCCATCGACATCCTAGGGGGCAGGTGCGTGCGGCTGGCTTTGGGTAAGTTTGACGATGTTACGACTTACGGTGATCCAGCGGAGCAATGCACGGCGTTCGCATTGCAAGGCGCAAAGTGGATCCATGTGGTCGATCTCGACGGCGCGCGTGAAGGCAAACCGATGCAGCACCACTTGTTGCGTCAACTCACGCAATGCTCGGATGCGAAAATCCAGTTCGGCGGCGGCGTGCGTCAGTTCGCGCACGTGCAGGCGCTGTTTGATGCGGGTGTGAGCCGCGTCGTCGTCGGCTCAGCGGCGGTGCAACGGCCGCAGGAGGTGCGCGAGTGGACATCATCGTTTGGTGTCGAGCGCATCTGCTGCGCGCTCGACGTGCGGCCGGTGAACGGTGTGTACGAAGTAGTGGTCCGAGGATGGACCGCGACAGGCGGCGTCGATCTCAGTTCTGCATTGGCGCAGTTTGCGCCTGGTACGCTGAAGCACGTGCTGGTTACGGATGTATCGCGTGATGGTGTGCTCGGCGGGCCGAACTTTGCTTTGATGCGCGCGCTTGCAGCGGAGCGTCCGGATCTGCAGTTTCAAGCATCCGGCGGCGTTTCGTCGTTGGACGATCTGCGCACGTTGCGTGAAACCGGCGCCTCCGGCGCCATCGTTGGGCGAGCGCTTTATGAGAAGCGCCTCGCATTGGAGGACGCCTTTGCCCTCTAAGCGGATCATTGCCTGTTTGGATGTAAAGGCTGGCCGCGTTGTGAAAGGCGTGCAGTTCGAAGGACACGTCGATGCCGGCGATCCGGTGGAGTTGGCATTGCGCTATCGGGATGAAGGCGCTGACGAGATCGTGATTTACGATATTGCCGCTTCGGCGGAGGGACGCACGATTGACTATAACTGGCTGGCGCGTGTTGCGCGGGAGCTCGATGTGCCGCTTTGCGTTGCCGGTGGTATACGCACCGTCGAGCAGGCGGTGGCGTGTCTTGAGCACGGCGCTGACAAAGTGTCGATCAATTCACCGGCATTGGAGCGTCCGGAGTTCATCGATGAACTCGCCGAAGTGGCCGGCTCGCAGTGCGTCGTGGTCGGCGTCGATAGCCGCGCGATCGATGGCAAGTGGTGCACGTTCCAGTATACGGGCGATACATCGACGATAAAGCGGACATCGCGTGCGACGATGGATTGGATCGTTGAAGCGCAAAGGCGGGGCGCGGGTGAGATAGTGCTCAACTGCATGGATCGCGACGGGACGCGCGATGGCTATGATGTCGAGCAACTCAGCGTGGCGCGCCGGCTGCTGAGTATTCCGCTTGTGGCGTCGGGCGGCGCGGGAAGCGCGCAGCACTTTGCCGATGTGTTTCAGGGCGCGGATGTCTCGGGCGCCCTGGCGGCGAGCATCTTTCACTTTCGCCGTGTCGGTATCGGCGAAGTGAAGGCGGCGGTTGCGGCGGCCGGCTATGAGGTGCGGCCGTGACACCGGATCAAATTGACTCGATTGATTTTGAGAAGAGTGGCGGACTTGTGCCGGCGATTGTGCAGGACGCGCAGACACTGCGTGTTTTGATGCTCGGTTACATGGATCGTGCCGCGTTGTTGGAAACGCTGGACAGCGGCGAGGCGACGTTCTTTTCGCGCTCGCGCGGTGAACGTTGGCGCAAAGGCGAAACATCGGGCAATCGCATGCGCGTGCGCAACGTGAGCACGGATTGCGATCGTGACACGGTATTAGTGTCAGTCGAGCCGGCTGGCCCCGCTTGTCATCTAGGCACGACGAGCTGCTTTGGCGACGCGGCAGGCGCAGATGTGTTGGCGGCGCTCGAGCGTACGATTGCGGCGCGTGCCGACGCTGGCGGTGATGAAAGCTATACGGCGCGTCTGCTCGCGAGTGGTGTGAAGCGGGTCGCGCAGAAGGTGGGCGAAGAGGGCGTCGAGTGTGCGCTCGCGGGCGCCGCCGGTTCGGATGAAGAGCTATGCAGCGAGGCGGCGGATTTGCTGTATCACTTGGCGGTGCTGCTGCATGCGCGCGGGCTTTCGTTGCCCGAGGTGTACACGGTTTTGGCGCAGCGTGCAGTGGCGCCGCCATGAGTGGGCCGGCGCCAAAGGATTCGATCCTTGAGATAAAGCCGTATTTGCCTGGCAAAGCCGTGGCTGCGGGTTTCGCGGCGCCGATCAAGCTATCGGCGAACGAGAACGTGCTGGGTTGCAGTCCAGCAGCGCGCGCCGCGTATGTTTCGGCCGCAAACGGGCTGCACCTCTATCCAGATTCGAAAGCGGCTGCGCTGCGTGAGGCGCTGGCGGCGAAGCACGATCTCGATCCCGCGCGCATTGTTCTGGGAGCAGGTTCGGACGAAATCTTCTCGCTGGTGTGCCAGGCGTATTTGTCGCCTGGCGATACGATGGTGCAGCCGCAGTTTGCATTTGCGGCTTGGGCGATCGCGGCGCGCGCGGCAGGGGCTCGCGTGGTGTCGGCGCCGGAGCGGGACTATGCCGTCGATGTCGATGCTCTGGTTGCGGCGGTTGATGCGCAAACACGCGTCGTGTTTGTCGCTAATCCCGCAAACCCAACCGGGACGGTAATCCCATTCTCTGAAATCCGGAGCCTGCATGCGGCGCTGCCCGACCATGTCGTACTGGTACTGGACGCGGCGTATGCGGAGTTTGCCGAGGGCGTCGGTGACTACGAGGATGGTCTGCGTTTGGCGCGAACGGCGCCGAACGTGGTGCTGACTCGGACGTTCTCTAAGCTTCACGGCTTGGCATCGTTGCGCGTGGGTTGGGGATACGCCTCGGCCGAGCTCGTCGATGTGCTCAATCGCATCCGGCTGCCGTTTAATACATCGACCATGGGGCAAGTGGCGGCGGCGGCGGCGCTTACTGACGGGGATTTCGTTGCGCGTTCGCTTTCGTTGGTGCGCGATGGGCGGTCGAAATTGGAACAACTATTGCGCAGCGCGGGGTTGGCGACCGTGCCGTCCGCCGCCAATTTCGTAACGGCGCTTGCATTGAGCGTGGATGAAGCGGTGCGCATTGATCGCGGCTTGGCGGAGCGCGGCATTCTCGTGCGCGCGCTCACCAATTACGGCATGCCGAACGCCATTCGCGTGACGATTGGCGACGACGCACAGATGCACGCGCTGGAGCGCGCCCTCATCGAACTGGGCTAGGCCTCCGCGCTTTCGAGTTGGCGCGAGATGCTTGCCGGCGCCTGCGTCACATGGAGGGTATAAGCTTCCATGAGATCGAACGTGATCGCGCCCGGTGTGTAAGCATGCTCGCCTATCTCGGCCACCGGCGTGACTTCGGCAGCAGTGCCGGTGACGAAGCATTCGGAAAAGCTGTTTAACTCCTCGAGGCGAATGCGCGTTTCGATGACCTCAAACCCTTTGGTGCGGGCCAGTGCGATGACGGTGCGGCGTGTGATGCCGTCGAGGAAGCAATCCGCCTTCGGGGTGTAGATCGCGCCATCGCGTATGAAGAAGACGTTGGCGCCAGTGGTCTCGGCGACGTTGCCGGAAGAGTCGAGCATCAACGCGTCGTCATAGCCGGCGCGTTCGGCGGCATTTTTCGAAATTGTGCAGATCATATAGAGGCCGGCTGCCTTTGCGGAAGTCGGCGCGGCGTCCGCCGGTGGGCGGCGATACTTTGCCCAGGTGAGACGGATGCCGCGGCGGAGTTTGGCCGTATCGAAATATTTCGGCCATTCCCAGACGGCGATCGCGACGTGCGTTTTTGTGTGCAACGCGGAGACGCTGAGTTGTTCGGCGCCGCGCCATGCGATCGGGCGGACGTAGCAATCTTCGAGGCCGTTATGACGGCAAGCCTCGGTCGAGGCCGTGTTGATCTCTGCTTCGGTGAATGGGATCTCAAAATCCAGCGTTTCAGCTGACGTGAAAAGCCGGCGGGTGTGCGCCTCCAGCTCAAAGATGCGGCCATTATACATACGCTCGCCTTCGAATACGGCGGAGCCGTAGTGGAGAGCGTGCGTACAGATGTGGAAGCGTGCGTCGTTCCACGGCACGAAGTCGCCGTCGAGCCAGATCCAGCCATCGCGATTGTCGAATGGGATCATGCTCAGCCCCAATGCATTTGAACGTTGCAAGCCCGCGGTGCGGAGAGATCTTGCAACTCGTCGATGATGGCGGCGCCCATGGCGCTGCAGGTGTGAAAGCCGCCGAGGTCTTTCGTGCGCGCGCCATGGCGGATCGCGCGTTCGACAGCAGCTTCAAGCGCGTCGGCCTCGTCGTGAAGGCGCAAGCCGTAGCGCAGCAGCAATGCGGCAGAGAGAACGCCGCCAACGGGATTGCACGCGTCCTTTCCGGCGATGTCTGGGGCCGAGCCGTGGACTGGTTCGAATAATCCCGGACCTCCGGCGCCGAGTGATGCCGACGGCGCAAGACCGATCGACCCGCCGAGTACGGAGGCTTCATCGGAGAGGATGTCGCCGAACATGTTCTCGGTCAGGATGATGTCGTAGGCCGTTGGCTGACGAATGAGATTCATCGACATCGAGTCCACCAATTGGTGTTCGAGTTGCACAGTCGGAAAATCACCGTGCACACGCGTGACGACTTCGCGCCAGAGGCGGCTGGTCTCCAATACGTTGGCCTTATCAACCGACGTGACTTTGCCGCGGCGTGCGCGCGCTGCGCCGAAAGCGGCGCGGGCGATGCGTTCGATTTCTCCGGACGTGTAAACGCACTGATCGCTGGCGTAGCCGTCGCCGCGCGTGCGCTCGCCAAAATAGAGGCCGCCCGTCAGTTCGCGAAAGACGACAAAGTCCACGCCCTCAATGAATTCCTTCTTCAACGGCGAGCGATGGATGAGATCGGGATAGATCCGAACCGGGCGAATGTTGGCGAAGAGGCCAAGTTCTTTGCGTAGGCCTAGCAAACCTTGTTCAGGGCGCTTCGCTCCACCATCCCATTTCGGACCCCCGACAGCGCCGAGAAACACAGCGTCGGAGTTTCGACAGGCCGCAATCGTTTTCTGAGGCAGCGGGTCTCCGGTTGCGTCGATCGCGGCGCCGCCGATGGATTGGAGATCAAACTCGAAGCGGCGGCCGTGCACGTCACCGACGCTGATGAGCGCATCACGCACGACCGCTGTGACTTCCGGGCCAACGCCGTCGCCCGGCAGCAAAACGATCTTGTAGGTCTTCATCGCGCGTGTCCTCGTTCGAATTCTTCAATTTGCGGTAGGTGGTCGGTGAGCCAGCCGAGCGGATCGACGCCTTCGATGAGGCAGCGCCGTGCGAAGGGTTCGACTGCGAATTTAATTGGCGGCGCATTGCCGATGGTGAGTTCTTGGCGTTCGAGGTCGATGCCGACGCGCCCGCCTGGATCCGCGAGTAAGCGCGCGTGCGTCTCAGCATCGACGACGATCGGGAGGAGGCCGTTCTTCAGCGCATTGGAGCTGAAGATGTCGGCGATCGAGGTCGAAATCACAGCGCGGAAGCCGTAGTCGAATAGAGCCCACGGCGCGTGCTCGCGAGAGGAGCCGCATGCGAAGTTGTCACCCGCCACGAGGATGCGAGTCTCGCTGGTGTCGAGCGTGTCGAGCGTGTTGAGCGGCTGATTGGCGATTGGCGCGCCTGATGCGTCGTAGCGCCAATCGTAGAATGCCTTGGCGCCGAGGCCGGTGCGCGTTGTCGTCGTGAGAAAGCGCGCCGGGATGATTTGATCGGTGTCGATGCTCTCTTGCGGCAGCACGAAGGTGCGCGAGGTGAGTTGGGTGAATTGCTCAGGCATCCTCAAGCTCCCGAGTGAACACGCGCGGGTCGGTGAGCACGCCCGCGATGGCGCTTGCCGCAGCGGTCGCGGGACTGGCGAGGATTGTGCGCGCGCCTTTGCCTTGGCGACCCTCGAAATTGCGGTTCGATGTGGAGACGGCGAGTTTGCCTGGCGGGACGACATCGCCGTTCATGGCGATGCACATCGAGCAACCAGGTTGGCGCCATTCGGCGCCGGCCGCCTCGAAGACGCGGTCGAGCCCTTCAGCCTCAGCGTCGCGTTTCACCGCTTCGGAGCCCGGCACGACGAGCATGCGCACACCGCTCGCAACCTTGCGGCCGCGCAGAACGTCCGCGGCGGCGCGGAGATCGGAGAGGCGGCCATTGGTGCAAGATCCGACGAAGACGACATGCACAGGTTCGCGCGTCGTCGGCTCATTGGCGGTGAAGCGCATATAGGCGAGAGCTTTTCGTTCGGAATCGCTACGCGGCGTTGGCGCTGCGGCGCCGATTGGGATGGCGGCGTCGGGCGTGGTGCCGAAGGTCGCCATCGGCGTGATGAACGTACCATCGAGGAGCAGTTCCTTGTCGAAGCTCGCGTCCGAATCGGTGACGAACGAGAGCCAATGTTCGGCGGCTCGCTCGAAGGCTTCATCTTGCGGGACGTGACGGCGACCGCGCAGATAGGCCACGGTCTTCTCATCCGGCGCCACCATGCCGGCGCGAGCGCCTGCTTCGATTGACATATTGCAGAGCGTCATTCGCCCTTCCATGTCGAGCGCACGGATGGCGTCACCGGCGTATTCGATAACGTAACCGGAACCGCCGCCGAACCCGATCGCGGCAATAACGGCGAGTGTCAGATCCTTCGCTGAGACGCCGGGCTGCAGTTGGCCATCGACGGTGAAGCGCATGCGCTTGGGTTTGCGCTGGAGCAGACATTGCGTCGCGAGCACATGGCCGACTTCCGAAGTGCCAATACCGAACGCGAGTGCGCCAAATGCGCCGTGCGTCGCCGTGTGGCTATCGCCGCAGACGACGACTGTGCCGGGTTGAGTGAGTCCAAGCTCCGGCGCCATTACGTGCACGACGCCGCGATCTCCGCTGTCCCAGCCGGCGAGGGTGACGCCATGCTTGGCGCAATTGCGCTCCAGCGTGGAGACCTGCGCTTCGGCTTCGGGAGTCACGTAGGAGCGCTCGAGGTTCGTTGGCGTTGAGTGATCAAGTGTGCCGAAGGTGCGATCAGGGCGGCGCACTTTGAGACCCCGCGCGTCAATGTCCGCGAACGCCTGCGGGCTGGTGACTTCGTGCACAAGATGAAGATCGACATAGAGCACGCCGGGCGCATCGGCGGTTTCTGGGATGACCATGTGGGCGTCCCAGACTTTGTCGAACAAGGTGCGCGGCGAACTAGACGGCGGCATGTGCGCCTCGGTGTTGTTCTGCGGTTTCCGCGCGGATGATGGCGACAAGTTCGGCATCGTTGATCTCGCCAATCTCGTCGGCGCGGCGCTTGAAACCGGCAAAGACAGCGCTCAACGCATTGCCGGCAAGTTCATGACCGAGCACGGAGGCGCGCTTGGCGACTGCGTGACGGCCAGAGTGCTTGCCGAGTACGAAGCTCGTGCCATCGAAGCCCACATCTTGCGGCAGCATGATTTCGTAGGTGCGTGCGTCTGCGAGGACGCCGTGCTGGTGGATGCCGGCCTCGTGCGCGAAGGCGTTGATGCCCACGATAGCTTTGTTACGAGGCACCGGCGTCTCGGTGACTTTGCTGAGCAAGCGGCTGACACTGACGAGCTTAGTCGCGTCGACGCCCGTGGTGAGGCCGAACTGATCGGCGCGCGTGCGCAGCGCCATCACCACTTCTTCGAGTGCGCAATTGCCAGCGCGCTCTCCGATGCCATTGATCGCGACTTCGACCTGCCGCGCGCCAGCTTTGACGGCCGAGAGCGTGTTGGCGACGGCCATGCCGAGATCGTCGTGGCAGTGGGCGGAGAGAATGGTGTTCGGATATTTTTGAATTACGCGGCGGTTTAAATAGGTGAAGAGGTCGTAGATCTCGGCGGGCGTCGAGTAGCCCACCGTATCGGGCACGTTCAGTGTTTGGGCGCCGGCTTCGGCGACGGCTTCCAGCACGTCGGCCAGGTATTCGGGTTCGGTTCTGATTGCGTCCTCAGCCGAGAACTCGACGTCATCGAACATCGTGCGCGCGAACTGAACCGAAGCCACGGCCTGGGCCAGCACTTCGTCGGCGCTCATGTTGAACTTGGCTTTGCGATGGATCGGACTGGTGCCGAGGAAGATGTGCAAGCGGCGGCGGCGGTTGTGACTGAGCGCACGGTGCGCGGCCAGGATGTCGCCCTCGGTTGCGCGTGAGAGCGAGCAGAAGATCGGGCCTTCCACTTCACCAGAGACGACTCGCACAGCTTCTTCGTCGCCGGGTGAGGCGGCGGCAAAGCCTGCCTCGATGACGTCGACGCCGAGCGCGGCGAGGGCGTGCGCCATTTCGAGTTTCTGCGAAACGCCCATGGAAAAGCCGGGCGCTTGTTCGCCATCTCGGAGCGTCGTGTCGAAAACGATGACGCGATTGGGATCGCGCTCTGCGGGATCTACGCTGGGCACGGTACAGCCCCCTCTACATGTGGTGAGGGGGCAGGCGCCACGCGGCGCGCGCCGATCATGCGATCGATCTGGCGGCCAAGCACTTCGCTGCAACGGCCAGAATCGCGGCCGCGCACAGCGACTCGCACTTCGCGATGCGCGCCGGCATCGGCGACGGCGAGTTGGTCGATATGGAAGCCGCGGCGTTCGATAAGTCCGATGAGACGCTGCAGCGAACCTTCGGCGCGATCGATTTGAATGAGGAAGCTGCTGGTCATTCCGGGACTCCGTGAATCATGTCTGAATTGCTTTTGCCGGGCGGCACGAGTGGCCACACGTTGCTGCGAGGATCGATGACGACATGCGCGAGGCAGGGGCCGGTTGCCGCGAGCAGACGCTCGATGCCGGCGCTCACGTCCTCGCGCTTGCTAATTCGGAAAGCGTCGATGCCGAACGCGCGCGCTACCGCCGCGAAGTCCGGATTGTCGGAGAGATCGACCTCGCTGTAGTTCTGATCGAAGAAGAGCTCTTGCCACTGGCGCACTAAGCCCAGCGAAGAATTATCGAGCAGCACGATCTTCAACGGAATGTCGTAACGCTTCAGGGTCGCCAGCTCTTGGATGTTCATAAAGAACGAGCCATCGCCGGTGATGGTGATGACGTCCGCGTCTGGGCGCGCGAGTTTTGCGCCGATGCCGGCTGGCACGCCGTAGCCCATGGCGCCGAGGCCACCTGAGGTCAGGTGCGCGTGCGGGGTGGAAAAGCGGCAGTGCTGCGCGACCCACATTTGATGCTGGCCGACGTCGCAGGTGGCGATGAAGTTATCGCCGGCGCGCTCGGACAATTCCTTCAGCAACGCCGGTGCGTAGACATCTTCGCCGGGCGCATCATAGCGAAAGGCGTGTTCCGTGTTCGCTTGCTCGCACTGCGTGCGCCAAGCGTCGATGCGCAGCGGACGCGGGCTCAACGCACGCAACGCCGATTTCAAGTCGCTGGTGATTGCGATCTGGGCGTCCCGCAGCTTTCCGATTTCCGCCGCGTCGATATCTATATGGATGACGCGAGCGTGCGGCGCGAACTTAGCCAGCTGACCGGTAGCGCGATCGTCGAAGCGCGCGCCCAACACGATCAACAGATCGCACTGCTGCACGGCTTCGTTGGCGGCGCGCAGACCGTGCATGCCGATCATGCCGAGACTGCTGGGCCATTCTGGTGGCAACACGCCGAGGCCCTGCAGCGTGCAAACGCCGGGAATGCCGGTGGAACGAGCGAAGGCGCGGACGTCTTCGGTCGCGTTAGCGATGCGAACGCCGCCGCCAATGTAGAGCAGCGGACGTTGCGCCGCGCTGATGGCGGATTCAGCGCGGCGCAGTTGCGCCGGATCCAGACGTTGCGCCGGCTCTTTGGGGGTTGCCGGTGAGCTGGCGCGAGCGACGGCGGCGACCTGAACGTCCTTCGGCAGATCGATCAGCACCGGACCGGGGCGGCCTGATGTGGCGACCTGGAATGCTTCGGCGAACACCGCCGGAATGTCGGCCGCGTCGCGCACGATCCAGGAATGCTTCACGATTGGCAGCGTGACGCCGAGGATGTCTATCTCCTGGAACGCGTCAGTGCCCATCAAGGGCGAAGCGACATTGCCGGTGATAGCGATGAGTGGAATGGAATCCATCATCGCATTGGCGATGCCAGTCACGAGGTTGGTCGCGCCGGGGCCGGAGGTGGCGAGACACACGCCGGGCTTGCCGGTGACGCGTGCGTAAGCGTCGGCGGCGAAGGCGGCGCCTTGTTCATGGCGCACCAGGATGTGCTTGAAGCGCGCTGAAGTGAGCGCGTCGTACACCGGCATGATCGCGCCGCCCGGATAACCGAAGACAAGCTCAACGCCTTGCCGCTCGAGCGCTTCGACGACGAGTCGAGCGCCGGTCGCGGTTGCGGGCGTTGCATCTTGCTTCGGCAGGGTGGAGGCGGCGGTGGTCATGTGGTTCAGGCGTTCGTCGGTTGCTTCAGCCAGGCCATGCGTGAACGCAGCTCGGCGCCGGTCTTTTCGATCGGGTGATTGCGGTCCGCGTTCAGCATCGCGTTGTAGCGAGGCTTGCCGGCCTGATTTTCCAGGATCCAATCGCGCGCGAAATTGCCGGACTGGATGTCTTTCAGCACTTCGCGCATGCGGCCGCGGGTTTCTTCGGTGATGATCCGCGGGCCAGAGGCGACGGCGCCGTATTTCGCTGTCTCGGAGATGAAGTCGTGCATCTTCGAGATGCCGCCCTCGTAGAAGAGATCGACGATGAGCTTCAGCTCATGCATGCACTCGAAATAGGCGACTTCAGGCTGGTATCCGGCGTCAACCAAAGTCTCGTAGCCAGCCATCACCAGCTCTTTCGCGCCGCCGCAGAGCACGGCTTGTTCGCCGAAGAGATCGGTTTCGGTTTCCTCCGCGAATGTCGTCTCGATCAGACCGCCCGCCGCGCCGCCGATGCCCTTGGCGTAAGCCATGGCGCGGTTGCGTGCAGTTTCGGTGGCGTCTTGATGCACGGCGAAGAGCGCCGGCACGCCGCGGCCGCGGATAAACTCACGGCGCACCAGATCGCCTGGGCCTTTTGGCGCGACCAGCACGACGTCCATATCGGCGCGGGGTGTTACCCGGCCGTAATGGATGGAGAAGCCGTGCGCGAAGAGCAGGGTTGAGCCTTGCTTGGCGTTTGGCGCGATGACCTCGTTGAAGATCGCTTCCTGCGCCATATCGGGTGTCAGGAAGGCGATGAGATCGGCGCCCTTTATGGCTTCGGCGGGCTCCGCGGTTTCGATCTTATCCGCGCGGGCGTTGGTCCAGCCTTTGCCGCCCTTGCGCACGCCGGCTACAACGTCATAGCCGGTGTCGCGCAGGTTTTGCGCGTGCGCACGGCCTTGGCTGCCATAACCGATCACGGCAATGCGCCGATCTTCCAGCGCGGCTGCGCTCACATCATCTTCGCCATAGACTTTCATTACGATGCCTCGCGCATATGTTCAGACCGACGTTGCGCCGGCGGTGGGTTTGGAATGGTGACCGCGCCTTGCGACGCGGAAGAAACGAGCGCCGCGTACTTCGCAAACACGCCAGTCGGCGCTTCGCGCTTCGGCGGATTGGCGACGCGGCCAGAAAGATCAGCGTTGGTTTCGATGCGGCGCGCAGCGACATCGATGGTGATGATGTCGCCGTCGCGCAGCAAAGCGACCGGGCCGCCCGCCGCTGCCTCAGGTGAAACGTGACCGGCGACGAAACCGTACGAGGCGCCGGAGAAGCGGCCGTCCGTGATCAACGCCACGTTCTGAACGCCGCGGCCCTTCAAGGCGGCAGTGACTTGCAGCATTTCGCGCATGCCGGGGCCGCCGCGCGGGCCCTCGTAGCGAATAACGATGACGTCGCCTTCGGTGATCGCGCCGTGCTGCACCGCTTCGAAGGCAGCTTCTTCGCTGTCGAACACGCGTGCCGGGCCTTCAAAGCGCGCTGTGTCGTGGCCGACCAGTTTGATGACCGCGCCGTCAGGCGCGACGTTGCCGTAAATAACGGCGTAGGAGCCGCGCGCCATGACCGGCGCATCGAAGTCGCGGACAACCTTCTGGTTTGGCGTTTCGATCGCTTCGCGCGCTTCATCGAACAGCGAGCGGCCAGAGACAGTCGGCGCGTCTTCGATTTTGCCGGCCTGCATCATGCGTTGCAGCAACAAGCGCGTGCCGCCAGCCTGGAAGAGGTGACTGGCGAGAAACTGCCCGCCCGGCTTCAAATCGCAGATGACAGGCGCCGCTTCGCAAGCTGCGTTGCAATCTTCGACGCCGAACGGAATGCCTGCTTCGGCGGCGATGGCGACCAAGTGCAGCACCGCGTTGGTGGAGCCGCCGCTGGCGGACACCGCAGCAGCTGCATTGCGCAGCGATTGCGCGGTGATGAAGCGTCTGGCGTTGAAGCCACGCTGCGTGAGTTCCACCGCGACGCGTCCGCAGCGCTCGGCTTCCGCAGGCTTATCGGCGTGGATGGCTGGCACATCGTTGGCGCCCATCGGGGAGATGCCCATGGCGGTGAGCGCCATTGCCATGGTGTTGGCGGTGAACTGACCACCGCATGCGCCTGCGCCAGGACAGGCCGCGCTCTCGACTTGGCGCAGCCCTTCATCATCCAACGAACCAGCGCCGTGCGCGCCGATCGCTTCGAAAACTTCCTGGATGGAAATGTCCTTGCCGCCGTGGCGTCCAGGCATGATCGTGCCACCGTAGATCACACATCCGGGCAGATCCATGCGCGCGAGCGCCATTGCAGCGGCCGGAATTGTTTTGTCGCAACCAACAATGCAGATGACGCCGTCGAGCTGATGACCTTGCACCGCGAGCTCGATTGAATCGGCGATAGTCTCACGAGAAATCAGCGACGCCTTCATGCCCGGCGTCCCCATCGAGATGCCGTCGGTGACCATGATGGTGTTGAAATCGATCGGCACGCCGCCGGCTTCGCGCACACCGCGGCGCACGTGCTCAGCCAAGCCGGCGAGGTGCATGTTGCACGGCGTAACCGATGACCACGTATTCACGACCGCTATCAGCGGCTGGCTGAAATCCTGATCATCAAGACCGGCGGCGCGCAGATATGAGCGCGCTGCAGCACGGTTCGGGCCCTGCGTAACAGCGGCGCTGCGCAGGTTTTTCGGCCTAGATGGCGGCTTAGAGGGCGGGTCTTCGTTCATATTGGTCCGGTTGATGCGGACCGCAGGCAACAAAAAACCCCGCTACCTTTCGGGAGCGGGGTGGATGCTTGCGGTCCTGAGTTTGTTCGTCAGGTCACATGCAACAACACCGCTCCGGGCTTAAGAATAAGCACGAGCGAGCTGCTAAGAAGCGATACTACTAGGAGTACGAACGAAAATACGCGCACGTCTGCGATCGCCTCAGCGGCGAATTCAGCAAACGTCATGGCGCGCGCAGTCGTCACGTTGTTAAAGCTCCCACGACATTGAATGCACGGCTTGTGAATGTGCGCAATGACAAACTTCGCAAACGCAGCAAACTTTGGGTCTAAGTGTGCGCATCCGCAACACATCACGCGCTGAGATCAATCGATGTGCATAATAATTGCGCGACCGTGTGGTCGGTTCTAAAAGCGCGCCCGTGTTGAGTGCACTCGATCCGGAATCTGAACGGCTGCTGCAGGCGGCGTCGCACGCTTACGCTGGCGGCAACAAGGCAGGTGCGGCCTCACTCGCGCGCCAGGTGTTGCTGCGCAACCCCGGCAACTCGGCGGCGCTTCAGATCTTGGGCGTAGTCGCACTTGATGCCGGTGACTTTGCGTCAGCGCGGCGTCACCTCGAAGCGTCGAACGCCGGCAAGCCGAATGTCGCAACGCTCAATATGATTGGCGTGGCCGCGAGCCGTGCTGGTGATTTGCCGGCGGCGCGCGCTGCGTTCGCGCGATCCGGCGAGTTCGGCCTTGTCGATGGTTGGCGCAATCTCGCGGTCAGCGAGAAGGGTGAGGCGCAGGTCGCGGCATACCAGAAGGCGCTCGCGCTCGCGCCGAACGATGCGGCGTCCCATGCGGGATTGGCGCAGGCTTTAGAGGTTCGCCACGACGTTGCGCGGGCTAAGGGGCACGCCCACCAGGCGCTGCGTCTCGATCCAGCCAATGCCTTAGCCCGGCTGGTGCTGGCGCGGGTGCTGATCCGTGCGAAGGACTTCGCGGGCGCGGAAGCGGCCGCGGCGCCCATTCTTCAGCTGCCGAAGGCTGCCGCCGAGACGCGCATTCAGGCGCTCGGGCTTATTGGTGACTCGCGCGATCGCCGAGACGATGCGCGCGGCGCATTTGAAGCGTTTACGATCGCCAACCAGATGGCGCTGCAGGCTCATCGTGCCTGGCTCGATGCAAGTGAGCGGCTCTATCATCCCGATAGTGTGCGCCGGATGGGCGATGTGGTCGCAAAGGTGGATGTGTCTGCGTGGGCCGCTCCCACTGACGGGCGTTCGCCTGTTTTTCTGATTGGGTTTCCGCGCTCGGGTACGACGCTGCTCGATCAGATTCTCTCGTCTCATGCCCGGATCGTGTGTTTGGAGGAGAGTGAGCACTTTGGCGAAGCTCTGAGCGAAGTTCTTGCCGATCCCGCGCGCGCATTTTTGCCGGAGACGTTCACTGCCGATGAGATCGAACGGATGCAAGAAGGCTATTGGCGGCGCGTTGATGCGCCCGCGGATGCGGTGGTCGTAGATAAGTTTCCGCTGAACATCGTGGTGCTGCCGTTGATCAGGCGCGTCTTTCCAAACGCCAAAATCATCGTTGCCATGCGCGATCCGCGTGATGTTGTGCTGTCCTGCTATCAGCAGCGTTTCGTCATCAATGCGGCGATGGTGCAGTTCTTGGAGCTGAGCCGCGCCGGCGCTTACTACGACCTGGTGATGTCCCTGATGGATCGGTGCCGCGAGCGGTTGGACCTCAACCTGCATCAAGTTCGCTACGAAGATGTGGTCGGCGATCTCGAGACGGCGGCGCGTGAGTTGTGCAAATTTCTCGATGTCGGCTTCGAGCCCCGCATGCTGAACTTCAACGAGACGGCGCTGCGACGGAATATTGCGACCCCCAGCGCGCGCCAGGTGATTCAACCGCTCTATAATCGCTCAATCGGGCGTTGGCGGAGATATGAAGCAGAGCTCGCGCCGGTGCTGCAGGTTCTTGCGCCTTGGGCCAGGCGTTTCGGGTACCCGCCTTAACGCTGGCCGCTATACGCCGCTTGCGCCTGGAGGACGGCCGTGTCGGCGGTTGTGAAGTCGCCTGCCGCTACCGCCGTTAGCACGTTGCGGAGGTGGTCGGCGCATTCCGTGATGTGCTGGCGCTCGGCTTCTGAAGCGGCAAAGCGCGCGAGCTCATAGACACGGCGGCGATCGTCCGCGTTGACAGCGCTATTCAGTTGCACGCGAAGGCGGCGCATGACTGCGCCGAGCGGCGGCGGTTCGGACGCGTCGTCGTACGAGCGCCGGTCACCCCAACGCTTTCCAAGACCGCCCTTGCGGCGGTTCGGTCCGAAATAGACCTCGTTATCAACCCACTTACGGTTCATCGCGGGCCAAAAGTTACGCCTGCATTGCTAACGCGAAATTAGCGTAACTGACGCCACACGCGGAAGTTGCGGTATGGCTTGCAGTAAAGTTCATCCACGCATGCGGATGAGGCCTTCCTGCGCTGCTGAGGCAACAAGCACACCATCTTCGCGATAGATGGCGCCGCGATTGAAACCGCGCGCGCCCGACGCGCTTGGGCTGTCTTGCACATAGAGATGCCAGCGCGAGAAGTTGGTCGGGCGGTGAAACCAGATGATGTGATCGAGACTCGCCGTCTGCACGCCGTTCAACCAAGACACGCCGTGCGGGCGCAGCGCCGTGCCGAGCAGCGAATAGTCGGACGCGTAGGCGAGAAAGGCCTGGTTCAGGGCGATGTCATCGCCAGAATTTTCGCGCGCGCGTAGCCAGACATGGTGCTCGGCTGGCTTGGCGACGGGCTTCACCATCGAGACCGGATCGACGAGACGCATCTCGATCGGGCGCTTTCGGAGCCAGCGTTTGTGCTCTTCGGGAATGCCGGCGAGTTCGTGCTGTTGGCGATCGAAATCGTCAGGCAGTTCGTCCGGCGGCGTCACGACCGGCATCTCGCTCTGGTGATCGAAGCCGGCTTCGTGGGTTTGGAAAGAGCAGGCCATGTTGAAGATCTGCTCGCCCTTCTGAATGGCGATGACGCGCCGGGTGGCGAAGCTGTGACCGTCGCGTGAGCGCTCGACTTGATACAGCACGGGTATGGTCGGATCGCCGGGGCGAATGAAATAGCTCTGCAGCGAATGGCAGATGCGGTCGCCGACAGTTTTGTAAGCGGCGGTCAGCGCTTGGGCCACGACCTGGCCGCCGAAGATACGCTGACGCTCTTCGGGAGGCGAGACGCCGCGAAAGAGATTCACCTCGATTGCTTCGAGGGTGAGGATGTTGATGAGTTCGTCCATCACGGACATGGGCGCATTCCAGCTTGAGGGAGGTGCGCCCGGCTTATGGCTCGCGCACGGCGCTGACAAGCGCTGCGCCGCAAAGCAGCTCTACGGAATAAGGTTGCCGCTAGTGTCACACCAAGGCTCACGGCGCCCGCGCCAAGGGCGAGCGAGACCGGCGGCGATCAGTGTCTCACCCATATCATCGCCATCCAGAACCACGAACGCGATCGTGCGGCCGTAGCGGTCGGTCCGGCCAGTCGGACGCAGTTCGACGCGCTGAGTCTGGGAAATGAGAGTTCGCACGGTTGCTGTAGCGCGGTTGCCCAGTTCGCGCTCCGCGGTGCAGCGCGCGCGCGATCCGGTTTCGGGCGTGTCGATATTCACGACGCGATAGGTGATGTCTTCCCGCATGTCTTCGAGCGTATCGCCGTCGACGACACGCATCCGGTCAGCTGCGGTGTTATCCCGCCCGAGCAGAGTCCGCGGCGCTTCCGCACTTGCCACCTGCGTGGCCTGTGCATTGGCTCGCGGCGTTGGATCGCTGGTGACAAACAGGAAGCTGGCGGCGGCGGCGAATACCATCGCGATCGCGGCAAGGCCAGTGCTGAGGGTTTCGGATTTTGCCATGGCCCAAGCCAGGCGCCGAAGGTGTTACCAAGTTGTAAACGGAATGCGCTTGGTGGCGGCGCCCCGCTTTGCTTAGCCGGTTTGGCGTTCGCCTTCGGCCGTTGAGGTGAGGCGCTCTTCAAGCATTTGAACCGTGTCCGCGACCTGCTCGAGTGTGCGTACGCTGCGGAGCTCGATGCCGAGGATACGTTCTTCGACACGGCGGCGCAGGCCGTCGAACTCGGCGGCGAGGTTGTAGTCGACTTCCGTGTGTTCAAGTGAGGCCAGACGGCGGTCGTTGTCGCCGACGAAGCGGACGATGTCTGCGCGCAGGGCCTCGAGGGCTTCGGCTTGGCGATTTTCCATGGTCCGCACGCGCTGTTCGAAATCCGCCATGCTTTGGGCAGTTTCGTGCGTTGCGGCGGAGGCCTTCGCTTGCTCGACGGCGTTGAGACGGCCTTCCAATGCCGCGACATCGTCTGCCGAAGCTGCGGTCCGCAGACGTTCCACGACGGCGACGCGGCCTTGCAGCGCAGCGATGTCGGCGGGCGTGATCATCGTTTGCAGGCGTTCGACGGCGCTCAAGCGGCCTTCGAGCGAGACGACGTCATCAGCGGTGGCGATTGGGGCCTCGCGGATCGCGATGGTGTCGAGGCGAAGATCCGCCAGCGCGATCTCGAGCTTGTGAAGGCGATCGTCTGATTGGGTGCTGGCTTCGGTGTAGTTGGCAGTAAGGCGGCCCATAAGACGGACGAGGTCTTCAGTCTTGTCAGCAGCGATGTGGGCGGCGCTGTCTTGGGCGTTGAGGCGGGCGCTCAACACCTCGATGCGTTGCGTCAGATGGGGATCGTCACTTCGCGCCACCGCTTGACGCAGAACGTTCATTTGCGTTTCGATATCAGCAAATTTTGTGGCGCTGAGTTCCTCGAGGCTCCGGAGCAGGTTGGCGTCGTCGCCGCTTTGACCCATGGCTTGACGCAGAACGTTCACTTGCGCTTCGACGTCAGCGAGCTTTCCGCGCGAAGCGGCGTCGCCGAGTGCGGCCTCGGCCTTTTCGACGCGCTCACTAAGCGAAGTCAGAGTGCGGAGGGCCAGATCGATAACCGTGAGGCGAGCGCCAAAGCCCGTTTGCAGATCGCGCACGTTTGCGATCTCGTCCTGAAGTGCGGCGCGGGTTTGCTCGATGGCCTGGTTGGCGCCGTTCCGCCCGATCGCGATGTCGCCAGCCAATTTTTCCAGCGCCGCGATCGTCGAGGCTTCAACGCGGTCGGTGTCAGCGCGGAATTGGAAGTGAGCTTCGAGCACATCCGCCTCGTGGCGGGTCAGGCGCGCGGTGAGGGCGGTTGTTTGTTCGCTGGTGTGGCTCAGCACCTGGGAGATGCGGTTGGCGCCGGCCTGTTCGGACTCGCTCAGGCGCTGCAGCAGCTGCGCACGGAGGGCGGAGATTTCGTTGGCGCCATTGCTGACGTTGGCGTCGAGCATTTTTAAGCGCGCGAGGGCGCCCTGCTGGCGTTCGCGCAGATCGGCAATTTCGTTCGAAAGGTCGCTGTGGGCGCTTTCGAGTGCGGTGCGGTGAGCGTGCGCTTCGCGATGAACGTCCGCGGCAAGCGCCGCGCCGGCTTGGCGAAGGCTTTCAGCGGTTTCTTCGAGAGCGACCTGAGCGGCGTCCTCCATGTCGGCCATGCGCACTTGCATGTGCTGCGTGGTGAGGACGCTTTGGCGTTCCGCTTGATTGACGCGATCTGACAGGCCTTCCATGCGTTGAGCTGCGTCAGTGAAGGCTGAGTGCACGCGGCGGCGGGTTTCATCGACGCCATCGGCGACGCTTTGCTCAAGAGATGCCCGGACGCCGCGCAGTTCAACGATGAGGTGTGCGACAGCGGCATCGGCTTGAGCGGCGGCTTCGTCGGCCGCGGCGACGACGTCGCGCAGGCCGGTATTCAGCCGTGCGGCGATCTCTTCAGCGAACGCGCTGAAGTCGCTGGCGACCGCGTACTTTAGGGTTTCGTGGGCGTCGGCCAAAACGGCGGTGTTGGTTTCGGCGCGCCGGGCGCTGGCGTCCACATCTTGGACATGCTGGCTGAGCGCGGCGACGGTGTTGAAAAGGTTCTCATGCGCGGCGGCGTTCTCGCTGGCGCGGGCAGAAGCATTCTCAGAACTGTGTTGTTCAAGCTCGACGAGCTTTTGGGCGGTGTCTTGTTGCAGCGCCTGCGCGGTATCGCCAGCGAAGCATTCAAGCTCGCTGACACGATCGGCAACGTCGACTACCGCCGTGTCGAGCGTCCGCACGGACCCGTCAAAACTTTTGAGGGAGCCTTCGATGCGGCGCTCAAGGGCGCGTAAACGAGCGCGCATGCCAAATTCGCTCAATTCGGCGGGTGGTGGCTCTTCCGCCAGCGGCGTGACGACCGCCTGATCGACAATGGCTGCCTGCAAAACCTTGTTTGTCAGGTAGTCGGCAAGGCTGACGCCCAGGCGTTGGGCCTCTTCCACGGCCCGTTGCCGTGTTTCAGGGTCAACGCCCTTCAGCTCCCATGCACTGTCACTCATTGGTCAGCCTTTTGCGGTCCCAAGCCCCAAGGGATGCCGCATCGTGCTTAAGGCCACGTAAAATAGAGAGTTTTGCTTTCGTTAAAGGCGCCGAAAATTTGAGCGCCACAATTTGTTCAGCTTTCGCTCACGCTTACGACGCGCCGAACTTTTCCAACCTTTTGCCGATCCTTGGGCCGCAAATCATGTCATCCTCTGCACGTTGTTTGGGCGGATCGTACGCGGCGTTACAAACCTCACCTTATCGCCGCCAGATTTGCATGGCTTTTTGTTAAGCGTCTCGGACCCGTAGTTCTTATGTAGGGTTTGCCGGGACGCGACGGAGGCACGATGTCTGAAGATCTTTTTCGCAGTTACGCCCGCTCGTTCGAGCAGCGTCGTGAAGCGGAAATGTCGCTGCAGGACTTTCTAAGCCTTTGCCGCGACGATCCCATTGCTTACGCGAGCGCGCACGAGCGTCTCCTTGCCGCGATAGGCGAGCCCAAGATGGTCGATACGTCGAAAGACGCACGGCTCGGGCGCGTGTTTATGAACCGCACCATGCGAGTGTATCCGGCCTTCGCTGAATTCTACGGCATGGAAGAGACGATCGAACGTATTGTTGCGTTCTTCCGTCACGCCGCGCAGGGTTTGGAAGAACGCAAGCAGATCATTTATCTTTTGGGCCCGGTCGGCGGCGGTAAGTCTTCACTGGCGGAGCGCTTGAAGGCGCTCATGGAAGACCAGCCGATCTATGTGTTGAAGGCAGGCGATGAGTTGTCGCCAGTGTTCGAGCATCCGCTCGGACTGTTTGACCCCGAAGTTTGGGGTCAGCGCCTTGAAGACGATTACGGCATCCCGCAGCGCCGTTTGAATGGCTTGATGAGTCCCTGGTGCGTGAAGCGGCTCGACGAGTTTGGCGGCGACATCACGAAATTCCGCGTCGCGAAGATGAATCCGTCGCGCTTGCGCCAGATCGCGGTCGCGAAAACCGAGCCGGGCGACGACAACAATCAGGACGTCAGCTCGCTGGTCGGCAAGGTCGATATCCGCAAGCTCGAAATGCACGCGCAGAACGATCCGGATGCCTACAGCTATTCTGGCGGCTTGAATCGCGCCAACCAAGGCATGCTCGAATTTGTCGAGATGTTCAAAGCGCCGATCAAGATGCTGCACCCGTTGCTGACCGCGACGCAGGAAGGCAATTACGTCGGCACCGAAAATATCGGCGCTATCCCGTACACCGGCATCATCATGGCGCACTCGAACGAAGCCGAGTGGCAGACGTTCAAGAGCAACAAGAACAACGAGGCTTTTATCGATCGCATCTACGTGATCAAGGTCCCGTATGTGCTGCGCGTCCAAGAAGAGCAGCGTATCTATGACAAACTGATCCGCGGTTCTGAATTGTCGGAGGCGCCTTGCGCGCCTGGCACGCTTGAAATGTTGGCGCGCTTCTCTGTGCTTTCGCGCTTGAAGGAGCACGAGAACTCGAACGCGTTCGCCAAGATGCGCGTTTATAACGGCGAGAGCTTGAAGGAAGTCGATCCGAAGGCGCGTACGCTACAGGAGTATAAGGACGCTGCCGGCATGGATGAGGGCATGGAAGGCATCTCAACGCGCTTTGCGTTCAAGGTGTTGGCCGCGACCTACAACCATGACACGACAGAAGTTGCCGCCGATCCGGTGCACTTGATGTACGTGCTCGAGCAGCAAGTTCGCCGCGAGCAGTACCCGCAAGAGCAAGAAGCGCGATTGTTGGAATTCGTGAAAGCGGACCTTGCGCCGCGCTACGCGGAATTCATCGGCAACGAAATCCAGAAGGCCTATCTGGAATCCTATCACGATTTCGGCCAGAACCTGTTTGATCGCTATGTCGACTTCGCCGACGCGTGGATCGAGGACATCGATTACAAGGATCCCGATACCGGCCAGTTGCTCAATCGCGAACTCTTGAACCAAGAGCTCTCGAAGATCGAAAAGCCCGCCGGCATCGCGAACCCAAAAGATTTCCGCAACGAGGTGGTGAAGTTCACGCTTCGCGCACGTGCCGGGCATGGCGGTAGGAATCCGTCATGGACGTCCTATGAGAAAATTCGCGAAGTCATTGAACGGCGGATGTTCTCTCAGGTCGAAGACTTGCTGCCGATCATCTCATTCGGTTCGAAGAAGGATGGCGACAGCGAGAAGAAGCACGAGGAGTTCGTGTTGCGCATGGTCGAGCGCGGCTACACCGAGCGGCAAGTCCGCCGATTGGTCGAGTGGTACATGCGCGTCAAGCAAGCGGGGTAAGGCGGCCGCCCATGAACATCATCGACCGGCGCTTAAACCCGGGCGGGAAAAGTTTCGCCAATCGTCAGCGCTTCTTGCGCCGCGCACGTGCGCAAGTGCGCAAAGCGGTGCGAGAGGCGTCATCGAGCCGTTCGATCAAGGACGCAGGCAAGGGCGGCGAGGTCTCGATTCCCGCCGGCGGCGTTCACGAGCCGCATCTGCACCGTTCTGGCCAAGGCGGCGTGCGTGACTACGTTCTGCCCGGCAACAAGAAGTACGTCCAAGGCGATAGCATCGCGCGCCCGCCACAGGGCGGAGGTAAGGGTTCTAAGGCCGGCGACAGCGGCGAGGGCGAGGACGAATTTCGCTTCGCGTTGTCCGACGAAGAGTATCTCGATCTCTACCTCGAAGACCTCGAACTGCCTGATCTCGCCAAGCGTCAAGTGAGCGGCGCGAAGTCGGTGCAATGGCGCCAGGCTGGCTATTCGGTGTCGGGCCCGCCTTCGCGCATCTCCGTTCCGCGCACCTTGCGCCACTCGATGTCGCGACGCATCGCGTTGAAGCGTCCGAAGAAGGAAGAGATCAGCGCGCTGCGTGAGCAGATCGAAAAGCTCGAGCGGGAAGGCGGCCAGTTCGATGAATTGGTGAAGCTCCGCAAAGAGCTGGAGCAGGTGATTCTGCGTTCGAAGCGGATTCCGTATATCGACCCCGTAGATGTTCGGTATCGCCGGCTCGAGTCTAATCCGAAGCCGATCGCCAAGGCGGTGATGTTTTGCCTGATGGACGTCTCAGGCTCGATGAACGAGCACATGAAGGATTTGGCAAAACGGTTTTATTCGCTGCTCTATCTCTTCCTGAACCGCCGCTACGAGTACGTTGATTTGGTGTTTATCCGCCACACGCACGAAGCCTCAGAGGTCGATGAGCAGACTTTCTTCTATTCGCGCGAAACTGGCGGCACCGTTGTTTCCACGGCGCTGTTCAAAATGTCCGAGATCATCCGCGACCGCTATCCCATCGATCAATGGAATATCTACGCGGCGCAAGCCAGTGATGGCGACAACACCTCCAGCGACAACGCCGTTGTGCTGGGGCAGCTGCGTGATGTCATCCTGCCAATCTGCCAATACTACGCTTACGTCGAAGTCGGCATGGACGATGAGGATGATCATCCCGGCGCCGGCGAGCCGAGCACAAATCTCTGGCGTGCGTACCGGCGCGTCTCCATCGATGCACCGTTTGCAATGCGCAAGGTCAAGCATCGCCGCGACATCTATCCTGTGTTCCGCGAATTGTTCGCCCGCCGCCCGGAAGGCGTTGCTGCGGATGGCGCCTGATGACGATCCTCGCACCTGACTCCAAGCTGCTCTTCAAGGGCGCCGATTGGGATTTCGATCTGATCCGCCGCGTGCACGACGCGTGCGGCGAAATCGCGATCAACGAAATGGGGCTCGATCCCTATCCCAATCAGATCGAGGTGATCACGACCGAGCAGATGCTCGATGCTTACGCTTCGACCGGCATGCCGCTGTTTTACAGGCACTGGTCGTTCGGTAAGGAGTTTGCACGCAACGAATCGCTCTATCGCAAAGGTTATCAGGGCCTCGCGTACGAGATCGTCATCAACTCGAACCCATGCCTCGTCTACATCATGGAGGAAAACTCCGCGATGATGCAGACGCTGGTGATCGCGCATGCAGGGTACGGTCACAGCCACTTCTTCAAGAACAATTACGTGTTCAAGCAGTGGACCGACGCCGATGGCATTCTCGACTACCTCGAGTTCGCGCGCGGCTTGATTTCAAAATTTGAAGAGCGCTACGGCCATGAGGAAGTCGAGCGCGTGCTTGATGCCGCTCACGCGCTGCAGAGCCACGGCATTCACCGCTTTCCGCGCAAACGCATGCCGGATTTGCGTTCGGAGCAGCGGCGCGAGGAAGAGCGCCGTCTGCACGGCGAGCAACTCTTCAATGATTTGTGGCGCACGGTCCCGGTTGGAAAGCGCAAGACAGGCAAGGACGACGATGCACGCCGCAAGGCGCTGCTCGGGTTGCCAGAAGAAAACTTACTTTATTTCTTGGAGAAGACAGCGCCGCGGCTTGCGCCTTGGCAGCGCGAAATCCTCCGCATGGTGCGGATGATCAATCAGTATTTTTATCCGCAACGCCAAACCAAAGTGATGAACGAAGGCTGCGCCACCTACGTGCACCATCGCGTCATGAATCGTCTGCACGAGAAGGGGCAGATCGACGACGGCGCGTTCTTGGAATTCCTGCATTCGCACACCAGTGTCGTGCTGCAGCCGGATTTCGACGACCGCCGTTATTCGGGCATCAATCCGTATGCTCTGGGTTTTGCGATGTGCTGCGACATCGAGCGCATCTGCACGAAGCCAACCGACGAGGATCGCGAATGGATGCCGGATATTGCGGGTAACGGCGACGCATACGGCACGCTGCGCAGCATCTGGGCGAACTTCCGCGATGAGAGCTTCGTCTCGCAATACCTCTCACCGCAGTGCATCCGCAGCTTTGGCCTCTTCAATGTCCATGACGACGAGGTCGCGGAAGACATGAATGTCTCCGCCATCCACGATGAGCGCGGTTACCGCAAAATTCGCCGCGGGCTTTCCAAGCACTACGACATTGCCTTCCGCGATCCGGATATTCAAATCGTAGATGTCGATCTCGCCGGTGATCGCAAGCTCATCCTCAGCCACCGCGTGCTCGACGGCATGACACTAGAAGAGGCAGACACCGACAAGGTGCTCCAGCATGTCGCCGACCTCTGGGGCTACGACGTGAAGCTGGTGGAAGCTGATGACGCCGGCACGGTGCGCGCAGAGCACAGCGCCAGCCCGCGCCGGCCGTTTATGTAATCTTATGGAGCGCGGGCGAGGACGCCCGCGCTCCATGGCGCTACAGGCCGATCCGTCGCAAGCCATCTGCAATCGCTGGATCAACCTGCACATCACGCGCAGAGATTGGCCGCGTCAGCCGCAGCGTTTCCATGCTGCGGGCGCGGGAGAGCGCAACATAGGTTTGCCCTGGTGCGAAGGCGCCGCGGCCGAGATCGATCTCGACGCTATCGAGCGTCATGCCTTGCGCTTTGTGAATCGTGAGCGCCCACGCCGGGGCGAGGGGGAATTGCACGTATTTGAATTCCTCTTTCACCTCCATGCGATTTTCCTTGGCATTCCAGGTCCAGCGCGCTTGCGGCCACACGGCCCGGCCGACAGCGACTTCTTCGCCTGCGTCGAGCAACACCTGGACGATGTCCTCGTCGAAGCCTTTCACGGTGCCAAGCGAGCCGTTCACCCATCGTCCTTCAGGATCGTTCTGCGTGAAAATCACACGCGCATCGCGCTTCAACACCAATTCCATCGGCGCAGGAAAGCGATCGCTTTGCGCCTTCGGGGCTTCGCCTTCGAAGCCGCCGGTGTAGCGCGCCGCCGCGCCTTCCAATGAAGCGAGGCCGCGGACGTTGTAGCCATCAGCCACGGCATTGGTGGCGCAAAGTAATACGGGGCGTTTTGGCAAAGAGCGGTCGAGGCAGACAGTGTTGAGGATCGTCACCGCTTCTTCAATGCCGCGACGCTCGCGGATGGAAGATAGAATTTGGATGAAGTCCTGATTGGTTTGGCGATGCACTTCCGTCAGCTCGATGCCTGCGATCGGCGCATCGCGCAGGCAATGTGCGGAGAACGCGTAGGGGCTGCTATAGCCAGCGTCCTCGAGCAACTGGCCTTCTTCGCCGCGCACGACCGGCGGCAGCTGATAGAAATCGCCGACCAGCAGCATTTGCACGCCGCCGAAGGGCCGCGAGCTTTTGCGGGCAACTTGTAAATGCGTGTTCATCGCGTCGAGCACATCGGCGCGCAGCATCGAGACTTCATCGACGATTAGCCGCGAGATCGCGCGCGCGGTGCGGGTGAAGAAGTAGCTCGGCTTTTCGGCGTTGCCGATCAGCGGGCGCGGCGGAAAGCCGAAGAAGGAGTGGACTGTCTGTCCGCCAATGTTCATCGCGGCAAGGCCGGTGGGCGCGAGCAACGCCTGGGGATAGCCAGGATTGCTCTCCACCAAGCTGCGGATGAAATGGCTTTTCCCGGTGCCCGCACGGCCGATCAGCATCACGACGGGCGTGCGGTCGTTGATCGCCGCCAGCGCTTCGGTGATGGCGGGGTCGGTGGGGCGCGCGGGAATCATGCCCGCACCATATAGGCGCTAGTTGATTAGAGCGACCAGGTCACGTGCGTGGGGAACGATTGCGGCAGGCCGTCGAACGAGAGCAACACGTCCTCGTTTGAGGCTGGAAGCTCGGGAACGATGAAGCTATGACGCGGCTGTACGCGCGGCGTGCGCGAAAGATGACCCTCCGCGACGGCAAAGCGAGTCCACGCGCGAGCGGTGCTGACTACCGGCTCGTCCTTCGGCATCATCAGAACCGGCACGCGCGGCGCGACCAGGATGGTTTCGTCGGTGAGCCCAGCAATCGCGGCAAACTCGTCGGCGCCGATCATTTGCGGGACGCGGCCGCTGATGCGGAGCTGCATCTCAAGTTCGTAGGTCGCGCCTGACGGTTCGATCACGCGCAGTCTTACGCCGTGCACCGCGTTGCGTTCGCTGCGCAGAATTTCCTCGTCCGCGAGCGTGACGACGCCGATTTCGCGATCAACGACGAAGCGGCCGTTTGCGTCGTCGAGCAAGTAGAAGCCAGGCGCGGCTTCAGGTTGCGTCAGATACGGCGAGACGTGCGCGGTTGCGCTTTCAGAGGCGCGCGACGGATCGATCTCGATCGAGTCAATTTCTTGCGGAAAGGGGTCGAGTGGCGGAATCATGATCCCGCCACTCTGCCCGCTTATGACTAACACGCCGTGAAACGCGCGTTTGTGTTGTGTTTACGCTTGGTCGCCCCAGCCGAACGCGCCCTTAACTTCCAGGAAGTCTTCAAGGCCGAACGGGCCGCCTTCGCGACCGATGCCGGATTGCTTGTAGCCGCCGAAGGGTGAACCCAAGCCGCCTTGGGCGCCATTGATATGCACCATGCCGGCGCGCAATTGGCGTGCGACCTTGCGCGTGCGCTCTTGTGAGCTGCCTTGCACGTAAGCGGCGAGACCATACGGCGTGTCGTTGGCGATCTGCACCGCTTCTTCTTCCGTCTCGTACGGGATCACGACGAGCACCGGGCCGAAGATTTCTTCGCGCGCGATCGTCATTTGATTGTTCACGTCAGCGAACACTGTTGGCTTCACGTAATAGCCACGGTTGAATCCATCCGGGCGTCCAACGCCGCCGGCGGCAACGCGCGCGCCTTCGTCGATGCCTTTTTGAATGAGGCCTTGGACTTTTTGGAATTGGTTGGCGTTCGCGAGCGGTCCAATAGCGCCAGGCTCGGCGCCATCGGGCGCTTGCACTTTGATCGCGTTCGCGGTGGCGGCGGCGATCTGCACGATCTCTTCGTACTTGGCTTTCGGCGCCAGCATGCGTGACGGCGCATTGCACGATTGGCCGGTATTCATCGCCATGTGCAACATGCCGCGCGCGACGGCGGTTTTGAGATCGGCGTCATCGAGGATGATGTTCGGGCTTTTGCCGCCGAGTTCTAGCGCAACCTTCTTGATGCCCTTAGCGGCGTTTTCCATCACGGATTGGCCGGCGCGGGTTGAGCCGGTGAAGCTCAGCATATCGACGTCGGGGTGCGCGGAGAGCACCGAGCCCACGCCTGGACCATCGCCATTGACGAGGTTGAACACGCCTGGCGGCACGCCGGCTTCGTCTAAGATTTCCGCGAATACGATGCCGTTGAGCGGCGCGAGTTCAGATGGCTTCAGCACCATGGTGCAGCCAGCGGCGAGCGCGGGGCCGACCTTGGCGCAGATTTGGTTCTGCGGCCAATTCCACGGCGTGATCATGCCGATGACGCCGATCGGTTCTTTAAGAATGCGACGGCCCTTGCCGTAATCGTATTCGAAATCGAACGTGTCGAGTTGCTTGCGCGCGTCGATCAGATAGCCGAGGCCGGCCGGTGCTTGCGCTGCGTTCGCGAGCGGCATCGGCGCGCCCATTTCGGATGAGATGGCTTCTGCCATTTCGGGCAGGCGGCGCTGATAAATCGCGATGATCTTGTCGAGGACGGCTTTGCGCTCATCGACGGTGGTGACGGACCAGGTCACGAACGCCTTCTTGGCGGCGGCGACGGCCTTGTTCACGTCGTCGGCGGAGCCGAGCGAGATGCGGCCAACGGGTTCCTCGTTCGCCGGGTTGATCACGTCATGCGCGCGCGCCTTGGCTGGGGCTACCCACTTGCCGTCGATGTAGAAGTTCAGTTGCTCGCGCATGCTCGTTCCTCCGGGAGATTTTCCGCTCAGTTAGCAGATATAGGGTGGGGCGGCGAGTTCGCGCGGCGGCAATGTTGCGCTATGCCCCGCGCGCATGGACGAACACCGCCCCTTACGCACCTTTGGCCGGATCAAAGCGCGCGCACTCAAGCCGCGCCAAGCCGGGTTGATGGAGACCCTGCTGCCGCATCTGGCTGTGCCGGATGAGGGTGAGATTGATGTGGAGGCTCTGTTTTCTCCCTCCCCCCTCGTGGGGGAGGGCGGGGTGGGGGG
>Ga0163153_10001583_pt1 | contig 35683 bp, 34 predicted proteins | sample OliLakLV19MP6IB1_FD_148629 | JGI IMG/M metagenome (GOLD analysis project Ga0163153, IMG submission 148629) | Freshwater microbial mat bacterial communities from Lake Vanda, McMurdo Dry Valleys, Antarctica - Oligotrophic Lake LV.19.MP6.IB-1 | ecosystem: Environmental > Aquatic > Freshwater >... | reverse complement strand
TGCTGGGCGTCGCGTGCGTGGCCCTTCCGGTGCGCCTCGCCGGCGAAGTGGTCGCGGCGATCGCCGTGCACGCGGCCACGGCGAGGCTGCCACTGCAGCGCGCCATCGAGTTCGTCCCGCGCCTGGAAGAGGCGGCGCGGCGGATCGCGACCACATTCACCTGAAGCGGGCGACCATGGAAGAAGAGAAGAAGGTCCGGATCCATCGCGGGTTGAACGGGGTGTACTTCGACCGCTCCCGCGTCTGCGACATCGACGGCAAGGCGGGAGAGCTGCGCTACCGCGGCTACTCGATTCACGACCTGGCCGAGAAATCGACGTTCGAGGAGGCTTGCTACCTGCTCTTCCACGGCGAGTTGCCGACGGCGCCGGAGCTCGCGGCGTTCACCGGGCAGCTCACGGCCGCCCGCGTGCTGCCCAGGGAGATCCTGGAGATCATCGGCATCGTGAAGGCCGCGCATCCGATGGACGTGCTGCGCACCGGCGTCTCGGCGCTCGCCGCGTTCGATCCGGACGTCGCCGACAATTCGCCCGCCGCGATCGTGCGCAAGGCAATCCGCCTCACCTCCCAGGTGCCGATGATCGTGGCCGCGCACGAGCAAATCCGCAACGGGCGCTCCCCCCTGCCGCCGGATCCGGCGCTGGGGCACGCGGCGAACTTCCTCTACATGCTGAAGGGCGCGCGGCCCAGCGCCGACACGGCGCGGCTCATGGACATCGACATGATCCTGCACGCCGAGCACGGCGCGAACGCCTCGGCGTTCACCGCCCGCGTCGTCGCGGGTACCGACGCCAACCTGCACGCGTCGATGACGGCCGCGATCGCGGCGCTTTCGGGCCCCGCCCACGGCGGCGCCGCGGAAAACGTCATGAACATGGCGCAGGAAATCGGCGATGCCTCGCGGGCGGCCGACTACGTGAAGGCGAAGCGCGCAGCGCGCGAGGCGATCATGGGTTTCGGCCATCGCGTGTACAAGGCGGAGGATCCGCGCGCGCGCCACATGCGCGCCGGGGTCGAGCGGCTGTCGGTGGAGATGGGAGAGCCGAAGTGGTACCAGATCCTTGCGGCGCTCGTGGAGGCGATGAAGCCCTACGCGCGCCACGGCGTGAACGTGAACGTGGATTTCTACGCGGGCGTCGTCTATTACCTCAACGGCATTCCGAACGACCTGTTCGTGCCGATCTTCGCCATCGGCCGCGTGCCGGGCTGGTCGGTGCAGGTGCTGGAGCAGATGGAATCCAACATCCTGATCCGGCCGCTCACGCTCTACGGCGGCCCCGAGCCGCGCGCCTACACGCCGATCGCGGCGCGCTGACGGAGCGTCAGCCCGCGAGCGCGCCCAATACCGCGGCTGTGGCGATGATGTCGTCCACGCTCGCACCGCGCGACAGGTCGCTCACGGGCTTCGCGAATCCCTGCAGCACCGGCCCGAGGGCGCGCGCGTGCGCGAGGTATTGCGTGAGCTTGTAGGCGATGTTGCCCGCGTCGAGCGTCGGGAAGACCAGCACGTTGGCCCGTCCGGCGACATCGCTGGGCCCGGTCACTTTCCTGCGCGCGACACTTTCCACCAGCGCCGCATCGGCCTGCAGCTCGCCGTCGATGGCGAGACCCGGCTCCCGGCGGCGCGCGATGGCGAGCGCCTCGAGGACCTTGTCCGCGTGCGGGTGGCGGGCGCTGCCCTTGGTGGAGAAGGAGAGCAGCGCCACGCGCGGCCGTCCGCCCAGCAGCGCGCGATAGCTCGACGCCGAGGCGATTGCGATGTCGGCGAGCGTCTCCGGGTCGGGATCGACATTGACCGCGCAGTCGGCATACACCAGCGAGCGGTCGGGCAATTGCATCAGGAAGAAGCTGGACGGCGCGCGCATGCCGGGCGCCAGGCCGATGGTCATCATGCCCGCCTCGATCACGCGCGCGGTCGGATGGGTGACGCCCGCCAGCATCGCATCGGCATCGCCCGCCTTCACCATCATGCCGGCGTGGAAAAGCGGTTTCTTCACCGCGCGCAGGCCCACCTTCGGATTGCCGGGGTAGAGCGCCGCGTAGGCTTCGAGGCTTGGATCCGACTCGATATCCGCGGGCAGGATCGGCTCGGCGATCCCCAGTTCGCGCATCCGCTTCGCCGCCTCGACGATGCGCGGATCGCCGGTTTCCGGCAGCACGATTCGCGCACGGCGCTTGCGTGCGCGCTCAAGAATACCGTCGGGAAGATTCATGGGGTCAGGTATGAAAACATACCTGACCCCATTCAGGCGGCGGCGCGCAGGCCGAGGATCGCCCGCGCCTCGGCGGCGGTGGCGGGGCGGCGGTCGAAGCGAGCGCAGTTGTCGGCGATCTTCTTCACCAGCTCGGCATTGCTCGCGGCGAGGCGATCGGGCTCGATGCGCAGGTTGTCCTCGAGGCCGGTGCGGCAGTGCCCGCCGTTCTCCAGGCACCACTGGTTCACTTCCCACTGATGGCGGCCGACGCCGGCCGCGACCCACGTCGCCTTGGGCAGGATGGCGGCCAGTTCGCTCCTCAGGAAATCGAAGATCGTGCGGCGGGCGGGCATGGCGTTCGGAATGCCCATCACGAACTGTACGTGGGGCGGATCCTTGAGGAGGCCCTTCTTCACCAGATTGGCAGCGTTGTAGAGCATCGCCAGGTCGAAGACTTCGACCTCCGGCTTGATGCCGTTTTCCAGCATGGTCTTCGCGAGGCCTTCGACGAAGTCGGGCGGGTTCTCGTAGATGTTGGCCGGGAAGTTGACCGAGCCCGTGGCGAGCGAAGCCATGTCGGGCTTGAGGTACAGCATCGCGCCGCGTGCGGTCTGGTCGCGCCCGCGCCCGCCGGTGGAGAACTGCACGATCATCCCCGGGCAGTGCTTGCGTACGCCTTCCTGGACGCGCCCGTAGAGTTCCGGGTCGGAGCCGGGCGATTCGTCCGGGTTGCGCACGTGGACGTGCACGAGCGAGGCGCCGGCCTCGAACGCCTCGTGGGTGGATTCGACCTGCTGGGCGGGCGTCACGGGCACGGCGGGGTTGTCCTTCTTCTTGGGGACGGCGCCGGTGATGGCCACGGTGATGATGACGGGCTGTGTCATATGTTGGGAGAGCCAGCGGATGGGAAACAGCATTATTGCAAAGGCCGCCGTGACGTGCAAACATATCCGCCAGACGGAATTTTGCATTCCGGAAAATGAGAAAGCCAAAACCCACCTCGCGCGCCCCGAAAGTCCCCGCAGCCGCCAGCCCGGCGCGCGCGCCGACCTACGACGACCTGCTCGCGATCGCGCGCCTGGTCGAGTCGAGCGCGCGCTTCGCCGAAGTGCGGCTGCGATCGGGCGACATCGAAGTCGAAGTGAAGCGCGCCCCGCAAGGCGCCGCACCCGTGGCTGCAATCGCCGCGCCGGCCGCCCCAGTGGCTGCGCCTGCCGGCGCGCCCGCGCCCAAGGCCGCGGTCGAAATTCCCGATGGCGCCCACGTCGTGCGCTCCCCGATGGTGGGCACGTTCTTCTGCGCGCCCGAACCGGGAGCGAAGCCGTTCGTGGTGCCGGGTACGAAAGTGAAGGCCGAAAGCATCGTCTGCATCATCGAAGTGATGAAGCTCATGAACTCCGTGCCGGCGGGCGTGGCCGGCGTCGTCACCCACGTGTTCGTCGAAAACGCGCAACCGGTCGAGCCGGGGCAGCCGATCGTCGCCATCAGGCCGTCGAAGTGAAAAAGCCCGCGCGGACCATGCGCTTCGTCGACGTCACGCTTCGCGACGCTCACCAGTGCCTGTGGTCCACGCGCATGACGAGCGAGATGATGTCGCCCATCCTCGGCACGCTCGATCGCGCGGGGTACGACGTGATCAACGTCCTGGGCGGCGCGGTCTTCGACGTGTGCGTGCGCTTCCTGAATGAAAACCCCTGGCGGCGCGTGCAGATGCTGTGCGAGCGCCTGTCGACCCCGGTCGATGCGCTCACCCGCGGCCAGAGCCTATACACCTTCGAACTCTTTCCCGACGACATCGTGGAGCTGAACTCCCGCGTGCTCGCGCGCCTCGGGGTGAAGATCCTCACGGTCTACGACGCGCTGAACGACAACCGCAACCTCGAATCGTCCGTGCGCTCGGGCAAGGCCGCGGGCATGAAGGTGAACGGCTGGATGACGTACACGCTGTCCCCGGTGCACACGGATGCCTACTATGTAACTCGCATGGCCGAGCTGCGCGCGCTCGGCGTGGACTTTGTCTGCGTGAAGGACCCGACGGGACTGCTCACGCCCGAGCGGGGCCGCACGCTCTTTCCCGCGCTCGTGGCCGCGGCGCACGGCACGCCGCTGCAGCTGCATTCGCATTGCCAGTCGGGGCTTGCGCCCGAGGTCTACACCGAGGCAATGCGCGCCGGCTTCGAATACGCGTATACGGCGCTCGAGCCGCTGGGCAACGGCGCCTCGCTCCCGACGACCCAGGAAATCCACCGGCGGGCCCTGGCGCTGGGGATGCGCTCGAACCTCGACGAGGGTGCCATGGCGGAGGCGTCGAAGTACTTCGAGTGGCTCACGATCCGCGAAGGCAAGCCGCGCGGGGTGCCGGCACGCTACGACCCGGCGCTCTATGAGCACCAGGTCCCCGGCGGCATGATCTCGAACCTGCGCTCGCAGCTCCAGGCGATGGGTATCGACGATCGCCTGCCCCAGATCCTCGAGGAGGTGTCGAGCGTGCGGCGCGACCTGGGCTATCCGATCCTGGTGAGCCCGTTCGCGCAGTTCATCGTCACCCAGGCGGTGCTCAACGTGGTTCAGGGCGAGCGGTACAAGACGATCCCGGACGAGGTCCGCAGGTACGCGTGCGGCTATTACGGGCGGCTCGCGGCCGAGCCGGCCGCCGAGTTCCTCGAGCGCGCCCGCATCCGACCCGAGGAGCGGGTGACGGAGCGCCCCGCGGAGCACGTCGAGCCGTGGATCCCGAAACTGCGGGCCCGGCTGGGAAGCGGCATCGGCGACGAGGACCTGCTGCTGAATGCGTTCTACGATGCGCCGCTGCTGGCGTCGTTGCGCGATCCGACGCCCGAGTGCCGCGCGAGCACCACTCCGCTGCACGAGCTGTTGCGCTGGTTGCTGGAAAAGCGCGACATCCAGCGCGCGCGCATCCGCTTCGCCGGAACCGAGTTGTCGGTGTCGGTATGAGCGCAGATTCCGAAGCCGGCGCCGTGCCCAAGGCCTTGCGCGTGCTCGAGGAGGTCGCGGCCCGCAAGCGCCCGCTCGCCATCGCCGAGATCGCCGCCGCGCTCGACCTGGCGCAGCCCACCGCGCACCGCATCGTCGCCACCCTCGAGCGCCTCGGCTTCGTGGGCCGCGAGCCCGGCCGCCGGCGCGTGATCGAGGGGCCGCGCCTGGTGCGCCTCGGCCTCGACACGATCCAGTCGGCCGCCGGCTCCAGCACGCGCCACGCGATCCTCGCGGCCCTTGCCCGCAAGACCGGCGAATCGTGCAACCTCGGGGTCGCGGTGAACGGTGAAGTGATCTACGTGGATCGCGTCGAATCCCAATGGCCGCTCGGGTTGCGCTTCGAAGCCGGCAGCCGCGTGCCGCTGCACTGCACCGCGATCGGCAAGCTGATGCTGAGCCAGATGCCGGCCGCCATGCTCGATGCCCACATCGCCAACGGGCGCCTTGCGCGCTACACCGCCACCACGATCACCGAGCCGAAGAAGCTGCGCGAAGAGCTGCAGCGCATCCACCGCCAGGGCTATTCGATCGACAACCAGGAATTCATGTCCGGGGTCGTCTGCATGGCCGTGCCGGTCGACGGCCCGCGCGGCGACGGCCAGGTGTGCGCCGGGCTCGCCATTTCCGCTGCCCAGGCCCGCGTCACGCTCACCGGCGTGAAGCGCTACCTGCCGGAGCTGCGCGCGGCCGCGAAACAGATGTCACGCGAATTGGCCGACGGTGGCCAATCGGTATCGAAGGAGCGGAAGAAGCATGGGATCCCGAAGTGCTCCTGATGGACGAGCCCTTCGCGGCCCTCGATGCGCAGAACCGCTCGCGCATGCAGGAGGGGGCGCACCCTCGCCCGTGCCGATGTCCAGGCGCGGCTGCGCGTCGAGCTGCCGCGCCCGCGCGATGAGGCCGACCCCGCGTTCATCGCGTTGAAGCGCCAGATCCGCGACTTGATCCACGACGAATACGAAATCGAAGCATGAATACCAGCCTTGCGGGCCGCGTGGCCCTGGTCACCGGCGCGGCGCGCGGCATCGGCGCGGCGATCGCCGACCTCTTCGCGCAGGAAGGCGCCATCGTCTACCGCGGCGACCTGCTGTTCAAGGCGGGCGCGGAGCCGCTCTGCCTCGCGCTCGACGTCACCGACCGCGTATCGGTCGCGGCCGCCGTGCAGCGCATCGCCGCCGAGCGCGGCGGCCTCGACATCCTGGTGAACAACGCCGGACGCATCTGCGTGGGTCCGGCCGACAAGACCCCGGGCGAGGAATGGGATCAACTGGTCGGCGTGAACCTCACCGGCACCTTCAATTGCATCCAGGAGGGCCTGCCGAGGATGGCGGGGCGCAAGGGTGCGGCGATCGTGAACATGGCCTCGGTCTCGGCCGAGAAGGGCGGCGGGGCCATCGGCAACGTCTGGTACGGCGCGACCAAGGCGGGTGTCGTGGCGCTCACCAAGGGACTCGGGCGCGAGCTCGGCGCGCGCGGCATCCGCGTCAACGCGATCTCGCCCGCGGTCGTGGACACCGCGATGACCCATGATCTGCTCACGCCGGAGATGGGCGCACGCGTGCGCGGCCGCATCCCGCTGGGGCGTTTCGCCGAGAAGGAGGACGTCGCGCGCATGGCGCTCTTCCTCGCCTCCGATGCCGCATCGTTCATAACCGGCGAAACCGTCGCCGTGGACGGTGGATTTCTTCGCACCTGAAATCATCGCTGTCTCGGTCGCGATCGCCGTGGCCGCGGGGATCGTGCGCGGCGTCACCGGATTCGGGGGTGCGCTCGTGATGTCGCCGCCGCTGGCGCTTCTGCTGGGGCCGATCGCCGCGGTGCCGGTGGTGGTGCTGCTCGAATCCGTGGTGGCGACGCCGATGCTGGTGCAGAACCGGGCGCTGGTGCGCTGGCGCGTGATCGGCCCGATCCTCGCCGCCGCCTGCGTGACCGTTCCCCTGGGGACGATGATCCTGCTCTCGGTGGAGCCCGGCATCATGCGCCGCGTGATCGCGGGCGTGGTGATCGTCTTCAGCCTCATGTTGCTCGCCGGCATGCGCTATGGCGGGCCGCAGCGCATGTCGACCGGGATCGGATTGGGCGTGGTCTCCGGAACGCTGGTCGGCGCGACCAGCATGGGCGGGCCGCCGGTGATCCTGTACCTGCCTGGCCGGCCCCGACCCGATCGAAGTCACACGGGCGAACCTGACCTATTTCGTGGGCGGCATCTCGTACGCGGGCGTGGCGGTGCTCGCGATAAGTGGGGTCATCGGCGCCAGCGGCCTGCTGCTCGCCCTGATACTCGCGCCCGGCTACTACGGCGGCATGGTCGCCGGCACGCGGCTTTTTTCGCGCTTCGACGACGTGCGCTTCCGCCGCTTCACGCTCGCGCTCATGCTGGCGGTCGCAACCGTGATCCTGCTTTCCTGATTTTCCAGGCGCCAACCGGCCTATCATGTGCAGGCGATGCAACAGACAACCGACGAGGAGAAATCCGCAATGGACGACCACACGCACAATTCCGCACGCCGCTCGATGATGCTCGCCGGATCGGCGCTCGCCCTAGCCCCGCGCTTCGCCTTCGCTGCGGACAAGTACCCGTCGCGCCCGATCGAATTCATCGTGCCATGGGGCGCGGGCGGCGGCGCCGACCAGCTTTCCCGGCGCGTCGGCACGCTCCTCGAAGCGGAGCTGAAAGTCTCGTTCCCGATCGTGAACGTGGCCGGCGCCACCGGGAACACCGGAATGGCCAAGATGCTCTCGGCGGAACCCGACGGCTATTCGATCGCGACCTTCATCGGCGATACGCTCGCCACGCTCGTGGGCGGCAAGGGGCGCTACAAGCTCTCCGACCTGGCGCCGCTCGGCGTGATGATCCGCCAGCCCACCGGGCTCTTCGTGAAGGCCGACTCGAAATGGAAGACCTTCGACGACCTGCTGGCGGACTCGAAGAAGCAGGACATCAAGACCGGTGTCACCGGATTCGGCAGCGCGGACGAGATGCACGTGCAGAAGTTCAACGACAAGGGATCGAAGTTCCGCGTGGTGCCGTTCGCCAAGCCGGGCGAGCGCTACTCGTCGATCCTCGGCGGCCACGCCGACGTGCTGGTCGAGCAGGCGGGCGACGTCAAGTCGTTCCTCGACAGCCATCAGATGCGCCCGATCCTCTTCTTCGCCGACCAGCCCCAGGTCGGCTACGAAAGCGCGCCACTCGCCAACAAGTACGGAGTCGCATTCGCCATCAGCCAGTTTCGCGCGATCGTGATGCGCGCCGGCACCGACGCCGCCAAGGTGAAGGTGATGGCCGCGGCGATGGACAAGGTGGCGCGTTCCGAGGAGTTCAAGAAGTACCTGCACGACGAGCTCGCCTTCGCCGACAGCTATATCCCGGCGGACAAGGCGGTCCCGTTCATCGCGGAGCAGCTCGCGCTGCTGGAAGCCAACTCGAAGAAATCCTAGGCGCTCGACGATGCCGGTGAAGTTGAAACTGATCCTGCCCCACGCGGTGATGCTCGCCTTCGCCGCGTGGCTCTACTGGGTCTCGCTGCGCATCGAGGTGGACACGGGCGGGCGCATCGGGCCCGCGGTGTGGCCCAAGGCGATCATCGTGATCATGGCCCTGCTTTGCGCCTTCGAGATCGCGCGCCGCCTGCTCGCGGGGGCCGCGTTCATGCCCGGGGGCCTGGTGACGAGCAAGCCGCCGGGCAAGGCGGCGCCGGTGGGCGCCGCGAAGGACATGAGCGGCCCGATCGCGAGCCATCCCTGGAAGCTCGCGGGAGGCGTGGCGTTGGTGGTCGGCTACGTCCTGGTGGTGCCGCTCGTGGGGTTCGTCATCACCACCGCGGTCTTCCTCGCCGTATTCCCCTGGGTGGGCGGGTTGCGCCGCCCGGTGCTCGCCGCGGTGCTGGGCGTGGCGGGCAGCTTCCTGCTGGTGGTGGTCTTCATGCGCGTGGCCTACATCTCGCTGCCGCTCGGCGAGGGACCCTTCAAGGCGCTGTCGATCGCTCTGATCGGCCTGCTGGGCGTGAGCTGACGCGATGGATGCCCTGCTGCAGCTCGCCGGCGGCTTCGCCGACGTTCTGAGCCCGCTCAACTTCTTCATCCTCGCCGTGGGCCTGGTGCTGGGGATGCTGGTGGCGGTGCTGCCCGGCCTCACGCTGGTGATGGGCGTGGTGCTGGCGCTGCCCTTCACCTACAAGATGGGGGTCGCGCCGGCGCTGATCCTGCTCACCGCGATGTACGTGTCCGGAACCTACGGGGGCGCGATCACGTCGATCCTTTTCCGCATCCCGGGCGAGCCGATGGACGTGCCGCTGCTCTGGGATGGCTATGCAATGACCCGCCGCGGCGAGGCGGCGCTCGCGCTCGGCTGGTCCCTGGTGGCGGCGTTCTTCGGCGGCATCGCCTCGGCAATCGTGATGGTGCTGCTCGCCCGCCCGGTCGCGAGCCTGGCGCTCACTTTCTCCTCGCCCGAATACTTCGCGATCGTGTTCTTCGGGCTGGCGAGCGTGGTCACGCTCTCGGGGACGTCGCTGGTGAATGCACTGATCAGCCTGTGCCTGGGCCTGCTGATCGCCACGGTCGGCGTCGACTCGATCTACGGTGTCGATCGCTTCGCCTTCGGGTTGCCCTTCCTGCAGGATGGCATCGAATTCCTGCTGGTGATGGTGGGCGCATACGGCGTCGGCGAGGTGCTCACGCGCATGGCCGCGGGATTCGAGAGCGAAGCGGTCGAGGGCGCGGCCGAGAGGCAGGGGCGATGGCGCACGGCGTTTCCGCGATGGGCCGACATGCTGCGGATGAAAGCCACGTTCGCGCGCGGCACGCTCACCGGGATTATCGTGGGCATCGTGCCGGGCGCGGGCGCGACGGTGTCGGCGTTCGTCGCCTACGGGCTCGAGCACCAGTACGGCAAGAACGGCAAGGCGCTCGGCACCGGGGCGCCCGAAGGGATCGTGGCGGCGAAGTCGGCGGCGACGGCATCGGTGGGCGGCGCGCTGGTGCCGCTGCTGGCGATGGGAATCCCGGGCAGCGGCGCGACCGCGATCATCCTCGCGGCCTTCCTGCTGCACGGCATCCAGCCCGGCCCCCAGGTCTTCGCGAACAGCCCGGAGCTCGTGAACATCGTCTTCGCGAGCGTGTTCCTGGGCGTGATCGGCATGTGCGTGCTGGGCTACTTCGCGATCAAGCCCCTGTGCAAGGTGCTGGACGCGCCCGAGGCGATCGTCTCCGCTTTCGTGGTGGTGTTCTGCTTCGTCGGCGCCTTCGCCGCGCGCAACAACCTTTCCGACCTCTACGTGATCGCCGCCTTCGGCGTGATCGGATTCCTCTTCGAGCGCTACAATTTCCCCATCGCCCCGCTGGTGCTGGGCACGATCCTCGGGCCGCTCGCGGAAAACAACTTCATGACCACGATGGTGAGTTTCGACAACGACTGGACCATCTTCTTCCGCCGCCCGATCAGCGGCGTCGTGCTGGTGCTCGCGATCGCGGGCCTCATGTGGTCGCTCCTGAAGACGCTTCTTTCACTGCGCAAGGCTTCGCCCAATGGACAGACCCAAGCACCTTGACCCGCCCGGCGGGCGCTCGTCCGCCGGCGCGATCGTCGCGGAGCTGGTCGCGCGCGCGCGCGCCGCGCAGGCGACCGCCGACACCTTCGACCAGGCGCGCATCGACGAACTCGTCGCCGCCGCCGGATGGGCGATCCTCGAGCCCGGGCGCAACCGCGCGCTCGCCGTGCTCGCGGTGCAGGACACGGGCATCGGCGATGTCGAGGACAAGGTCCTCAAGAACCATCGCAAGACGCTCGGCCTGCTGCGCGATCTGGATGGCATGAAGACCGTGGGTGTGATCGCCGAGGATCCGGGGCGGGGCATCACCGAAATCGCGCGCCCCGTGGGCGTCGTTTGCGCGGTCACGCCCTCGACCAATCCGGCGGCCACACCGGCCAACAAGATCATCAATGCTATCAAGGCGCGCAATGCCGTGATCGTGGCGCCCTCGCCCAAGGGTGCCTCCACGTGCGCGAAGCTGATCGAGTACATCCATGAGCAGTTCGATCGCGTGGCCGCGCCGCGCGACCTGGTACTGATGCTGCCCGCCCCGATCACCAAGGAGGCGACAGCGGAGCTCATGCGCCTCTGCGACCTTGTGGTCGCCACCGGCTCCCAGGCGAATGTCCGCGCTGCCTACGCGAGCGGCACGCCGGCTTTCGGCGTCGGCGCGGGCAATGTCGCCGCGATCGTCGACGAAAGCGCGGACCTGGAGGACGCGGCCCGCAAGATCGTGGCGTCCAAGACCTTCGACAACGCCACCAGCTGCTCTTCGGAGAACAGCATCGTGCTGGTGGAGGCCATCGCGGAGGGGATGCTCGAGGCGCTGCGCCGGGAAGGCTGCGTCGATCTCGACGACGCGGACCGCAAGCGGCTGGAAGCGTGCATGTGGCCCGACGGCAAGCTCTCTGCGGCCGTGATCGGCCAGCCGATCGTTGCGATCGCGCAGCGCGCGCAACTCGCCAACCCGCAGGCGAAGGGCGCGCGGGTACTGCTCGTGACCGAATCCGGATTCGGCCCGAAGCACCCGTTCTCGGGGGAGAAGCTCTCGCCGGTGCTTACGGTCTACCGCGCGCGCGACTTCGACGACGCGCGGTCGATCGTGCGGCGCATCTACGAGTTCCAGGGAGCGGGCCATTCGGTCTCGCTGCACACGAAGCGCGAGGAACGCGCGCTCGACCTTGGCCTCGATCTTCCGGTGGCGCGCGTGATCGTGAACCAAGTGCATTGCGTGGCCAACGGCGGCAGCTTCTCCAACGGCCTGCCGGTGTCGCTTTCGATGGGCTGCGGGACGTGGGGACGCAACAACTTCTCCGACAACATGAACGTGCGCCAGTACATGAACATCACGCGCATCGCGCGCCCCCTGCCGGAGCGTGTTCCGGCAGTCGAGGACCTGCTGGCCCCGTTCTTCGCCCGCTGGGGCAAATGATGGCCGATCGCCCCGGCACGGTCGCCGCGCTGGTCGAGGCGCAGGCTGAAGCGCGGCCTGGCGCGACCTATTTCATCGCCGCGGAAACCGGGCGCACGCTAACCTTCGGCGAGTTGCGCGAATCGTGCGCGCGCGTGCGCGCGCTGCTCGCCTCGCGCGGCCTGCAGCCGGGCGCGCACGTTTCGCTGGTGATGCCCAATGGCCTCGCGACCATTCGCCTGCTGCTGGGCGCGATGTCCGGTGGGTACTGCGTGAATCCGGTCAACCTGCTCTCCAGCCCGGACCAGATGCGCTACGTGCTGGACCATTCGGATTGCGCGTTGGTGTTCGCCTCGCCGGAATGGTCGGCGAAGGTGCGCGAGATCGTCGCGGGCGTCGCGCGCCCGATCGAGGTGGTCGAGGTGGATCCCGATGCCCCTTTGTTGCCCGGCGAACCGGCGGCCGGCATCGCCGCCCCCGCGGTCGCGGTGGACGCGCTGGCGCTGCTCATGTACACCTCCGGCACCACCGGCACGCCCAAGGGCGTGATGCTTACCCACGGCAATGTGACCGCAAACGCGCACGCGATCAGCGCCGAGCATCGGCTGGGGCCCGACGACCGCGTGAGCGCGGTCCTGCCGCTCTTCCACATCAACGCGTTCGCGGTGACGATGCTCGCGCCGCTCGCGCACGGCGGCTCGCTGGTGATGCCGCCGAAATTCTCCGCGAGCACGTTCTGGGAGCTGGCCGCGGGCCATGGCTGCACCTGGATCAACATGGTGCCGACGATCGTGAGCTACCTGCTGGAGGGGCCGGCGCCGGCGCGAGAGTCGATCGCGAAGATCCGCTTCTGCCGCTCGGCCTCGGCGCCGCTTCCGCCCGAGTACCTGCTCGCGTTCCAGCATAAGTTCGGCGTGGGAGTCATCGAGACCATGGGCCTTACCGAGACGGTGGCGCCCGCGTTCTCCAATCCTTATGAAGCGGGCGAGCGCAAGGTGGGCGCGGTCGGCCGGCCCTCGGGGTGCGAGGCGCGGGTGGTGGACGAAAAGGGCGTGCAGCTTGCCGACGGAACCGCGGGCGAGATCGTGATCCGTGGCCCGCAGGTGACCGCGGGCTACTACAAGAACGCGGCGGCGACGGCCGGCGCGTTCTTTCCGGGCGGGTGGCTACGCACGGGCGACATCGGCGTGCGCGATGCCGACGGGTTCTTCTTCGTCACCGGGCGCATCAAGGAACTGATCATCAAGGGCGGGGAGAACATCGCGCCGCGCGAGATCGACGAAGCGCTGCTGCGCCACCCGGCGGTGCTCGATGCCGCGGCGGTGGGCGTGCCCGACAAGCACTACGGCCAGGAAATCGTGGCGTGCGTGATCCGGCGCGAGGGCGCGGCCTGCACTGCCGAGGAACTGCTCGAGTTCTGCACCCGCCACCTGGGGCGCTACAAGACGCCGCGCTCGATCCACTTCGTGGAGGAGCTGCCGCGCGGCCCCTCGGGCAAGGTGCAGCGCCTGAAGCTCGTGGCGCTCCTTCCCGCCGCGTGAACTCCCGATAAGGAAACCTCCGCATCGCCGCATACCTCGCCGCCCGCTAGAGGAGACGCACATGCCCCAATCGAAGATCGTGTCGCTCGCCGAGATGGTCGCCCGGGTTCCCGATGGCAGCTCGATCGCGCTCGGGGGCAGCTTCCTGCATCGCGGTCCGTTCGCGTTCGTGCGCGAGCTGATCCGCCAGCGACGGCGCAACCTCGAGATCGTGAAGCAGAGCCCGGGCTACGACATCGACATCCTCTGCCGTGCGGGTTGCGTGGGCAAGGCGCGTGCCGGCATCGTCGCGATGGAAGGCAACTTCGGCCTCGCACCGTGGTACCGCCGCGCGGTGGAGAAGGGCGAGATCGTGCTGGAAGAGCATGCGTGCATGACGCTCACGGCGGGCCTGCGCGCTTCTGCTTTCGGCATCCCGTTCCAGCCGGTGGGCGGCGTACACGGCTCCGACCTCGCCGCGCTCAACCACTGGGCCTCGATCCTGGATCCCTATGGCTCGGGCCGGGAGGTGTGGGTCATCCCCGCGATCCGCCCCGACATCGCGGTGATCCATGCGAACGAGGTGAGCGCGGAAGGCGACACGCGCGTCTACGGCACCTCCAACTGGGACCGCATCATGACGCGCGCGGCCAAGCGCGTGTTCGTGGTGGCCGAGAAGCTGGAGGCGCTGGAATCGTTCCAGAAGCGCCCCGAGCTCACCCTCGTTCCCGGGTTCATGGTCGAAGCGGTGGCGGTGGTGCCCAACGGCGCGTGGCCGGGGTCGTGCTGGCCGCACTACGAAGTCGACTATCCCGCGGTCGAACGCTACATGGATACGTCCGGTTCGCTCGAAGAGCACATGGCCAGCGCGCCGGAAATCGCGGAAGCGACGCATGCCTGAGGGCTGGTCGGGCTTCTCCTTCATCGTCACCAACCTCGCGCGCTTCGTGCGTCCGGGCGAGGTGACCTTCAGCGGGGTGAATTCCACGCCGCCGATGCTGGCGTGCCTGCTGGCAAAGCGCGCCTACGACTTCGAGTTCGTCTACATCAACGTGGCGGGCGGCGTGCAGCCGGTGCCTTCGAAGATTCCGATATCGAGCTCGGATCCGGTGCTCGCGGAAGGCTCGGCTTCGATCTTCGCCAACGAGGATTTCTACGACCTGTGCACGCGCGGCGGGATGGACCTGTGCTTCCTGGGCGCGGCCCAGGTCGACGGCCTCGGGCAGACCAATGTCTCGGTGATCGGCGACTGGCACCACCCGAAGGTGCGGCTGCCCGGCGGCGGCGGTGGCGCCGTGATGCTACCGACGGCGCGGCGCGCCGTCACATGGCGCACCGAGCATTCCCGCCGCACGTTGGTGGAGAAGCTCGATTTCGTCACCGCTGCGGGGGGCATGGCCGGCGTGGTCACACCGATCGCGGTGTTCGTGAAGCGCGACGGCCGCCTCGCGCTGCAGTCGTGGCACCCGGAGGCGTCGCTCGATGAGGTGCGCGAGCGCACCGGCTTCGCCTTCGATGCGGCCGGCGCGTCACCGACTGCGCTACCGACGCAACGCGAAGCGCGGGCGCTGCTGTCGCTCGATCCCGAGGGTCAGTTCGAGCGCGATGCCCGCGTGGCGCTGCGCTGAGCCTTGACCCAACCGGTCAGAGCCGAAGCATTCGCAGGGCGGCGCAGGCCGCGCCATACCCGTTGTCGATGTTCACGGTGACGAGCCCGGGCGCGCAGCTCGCGAGCGCGGAAGTGAGCGCGGCGCGCCCGCCTTCGGCCACTCCGTAGCCCACCGAGGTCGGCAACGCGATCACCACGCCGGGCACGAGGCCCGCGACCACGCTCGGCAACGCGCCCTCCATCCCGGCCACGACGATCACCACGCGCATGCGCCGCAGTTCTTCCATGCGCGCGAGCAGGCGCCAGATGCCCGCGACGCCCACGTCGGGAATGTGCGCGCACGACTTGCCGTAGTACTCGAGGGTGCGCTTCGCCTCCCCGCTCACGGCAACATCGGAGCTCCCACCGGTGATCACCGCGATGCGCGAATCGGTGGACGGCGCGCGCTGCTCGCCGAGAATGCCGGTGCGGGAAACCGGATCGTAGTCGAGAGCCGCGCGTTCGGGCGCACCGAGCGCCTGATATTTCTCGCGATCGAGCCGCGTGAAGAGACGGCGTGCGCGCGATTCGACGCCGTGGACGATGAGGGCCGCGATCTGTTCGACGCTCTTGCCCTCGGCGTAGACCGCTTCGTCGAAGCCCAGGCGCTCTTCGCGCAGGTGGTCAAGCTGGATGCCGTGTTCGATCATCGATAGTCACCTTGAAGGCGCTTCCAACCCGGTAGGGCGCGAAAGCGGGAAGCAGGCCGTCGAAGAGGGAGGCGACACGGGTAGCGATCGCGGCGCGCGCCGGCGCATCGAGCTTTGCGAGACTCGCGGCATCGATCTCGATCACGAGGCCGGCCGCGCGAACGCGGCAACGCACCGCGCTCGCCTCGATGAGCGCGCGCACCGCGAGCTCGGCCGCCTCGATGCGCTTCAACATCGGCGCTTCGATGGCGATGCCGGTCTCCACCCGGGAGGACAGGCACGGCGAGGCGGGAATGTCGGAGAGCTCGCCCAGGCCCAGCGAGCGGGCCATGCGACGAATCGCGGCCTTGTCGATGCCGGCCTCGATGAACGGATGGCGGGCCCCCGCCGCGCGCGCGGCGTCCAATCCCGGCCGGTATTCGCGCAGATCGTCGGTGTTGGCGCCGGAAACCACGGGCAGTGTGGTGTGCCGCGCGATCTCCGCGTAGAGCGACTGCTTGCAATAGAAGCACCGGTTCACCGGGTTGGAGCGGTATTCACTGCGCGCGAATTCGTTCGCGTCCACGACGGTGAGTTGCCAGCCGAAGCGTTGCGCGAGCGCGCGCGTGCGCTCGGTCGCCTCCTGCGGCACCGAGGCGGTAAGCGAGTGGAACATGCGCGCGCGATGACCCAGTCGATCGGCCGCGAGGGTGGCGAGAGTGATGCTGTCGATGCCCCCGCTCACGGCGACGGCCAGGGGGCCGATGCCGTCGAGGACGCCGGCGACGGCGTCAATCGCGTTCGCGGTGTCCATCCGGCTCGATCGAGCGCAAGGCCTGCGTTTCGGCGCGCCGGCGCGCATCCTCGCGGCGCGTGCGCTCGCCCGCAATTTTCGCGAGATCGTCGATCTCGGCCTTCGCCGTCATCTCGCCCGAGGGTCGCGCGGCGATCTTCACGCGCACGGTCTCGGGTACCGACGTCTCCACCGAGGCGCGCAATACGGTGCGCCGCCAGACGCGTGCGATGCGCACGCCCAGCGTCGTCGTTTGAGCGAGGCACAGGTCCGCGACGGCATCGGCGGCATCGAGCCGGGCGAGGACCTGCACACGCGTGGCGAGGCGGCCCTTCTTGCCGACGATCGCCGACTGGGACGCGTCGAGCACGCCGGCCGCGTCCCGTATGCGCTCGAGCGCGACGCCCAGGTCTTCCGCGGTCTGGTCGTCGATTTCGAACTGGAGCGCGGCGATCTCCTCGTCAAGGGGCAGCGGCACCTGCGGGGAGGCCGCGAATGCGAGGCAGCGCAGCATGTTGGGCACGCCCGGCAATCGCCGGCTGCCGAAGCCATGGCCGGTGGCGGCGAGCGTGACGGGCAGGGCGGGCGCCGCCGCTTTCGGCGATGAGATCGAGAGCAGGTAGCGCACGATTGCGGCGCCGGTCGGCGTGACACGCTCACCGGGGATGCCGTCGTCGATCATGTCCATGCCTTCGAGCAGGCGCGCGGTCGCCGGCGCGGGAACGGGCAGCACGCCATGGGCGGTGGACACACGCCCGCCGCCCAGGGGTAGCGCGGCGCATGTCCAGCGTTCCGGCGCGAGCGCCGCGATGAAGTGGGCCGCGGCGACGAAATCGACGATCGAGTCCCAGGCGCCGACCTCGTGGAATTCGACCTCCCTGCTCGGGATGCCGTGCACCGCGCCCTCGGCCTCGGCGAGCATGGCGAAGAGTGCGAGCGCGTGGCGCAGCACCTCCACGTCGAGCCCGGCCGCCACCAGGCGCGCGCGGATCGCGAGGTGGGGCACGTGCTCGTGGGCGTGGCCGTGCGAATCGCGATGGTCGTGGGGCGCGGGCGTCGCTGCGCTCTCGACCAGGAAGCGCCGCCCGGTGATCGCCGCATCGCAGTGGGGGGAGAAGCGAATGCGCTCGACCGGCCCCAGCTTCGCGAGCTGCGCCATCAGGCCCGGCACGTACTCGGGGAATGCGTCCGCCATGGCCGCGGCGAACATGTCGCCGGCGATTCCGCCGAGGGGATCGAGATGGATGCGTGCGATCCGGGTCATTTCCTAGCCCTTTACCGAGAATTTGATCCGCGGGCGCGTCCAGAAGGTGGGAGCGACGACGGTCACCGGATTTTCGCCCACGTAGCGGCGCGCCGCCTTCCATGCGGCATCGAAGTCGGGCGCGGTCTGCAGGCCCAGGCGGCGCATCGCGCCGGGATTCTGCGTGCCCGCCATGATCACGGCGCCCGCGCGCTTCAGCGCGTATTCGAATTCGTAGAAGATCCAGAAGGCGTGCAGCGCCGGATAGCCGAAGCCGTACCGGTATTTGTGCATCAAGGCCGGATCGCCGTGGAAAGTCTCCTCGTAGTCGACCAGGGCACGGACATCGTGGTGGCGATCGTAGAGGTCGATCAGGCGCTGGTACGACGGATAGCGGTCGGGATCGATCCAGCCGGTGGTGGGGGAGAGCGCGATCACCACGCCACCTTCGCGCAGCACCGGCAGATCGGGGCTGTAGCGCGGCGGCACCAGCGCGCCCACGGCAGCGATCAGCGCGTTGTTTGACGAGCCATAGGAATACTGCGCGCCCAGGCCCACGATGAGCACGTCGGCCTGCGGCACTTCGCGCGTGAAGCAGCGCCCGGCGAGCTCCCATGCGGGCGGTGTCACCGCGCCGGCGTGCCCCGCGAAGATCGCGACCGGTTTGCCACCCATTCCGGTAACGGCATTCACGTAGAACGTCTTCTTGCCGGTCTTCTCCTCGAGCACCGCGGTCATCTCCGGCTTCATGCCGGGCAGCTTCGTGCCCGCCGCTTTCTGGTGTTCCCTTTTTTTCTGCGGATCGGGAACCGTGCTGAAGCTGTGGTGCGAGGCGATGCTCCGGGTGGAGGCGAGCCCGATCACGACACCGGTGCCGGTGTAGCCCTTCCACGCCTGGGCGGAGACGTTGCCCTGGTAGATCTGCAGGTCGGCGTCGGCGAAATCGCGGTTGTGCTCGACGTAGCGGCCGCTGTCGGTGGTGCCGAAGAAGGTGAGGCGCTGCGGATCGTCGCAATCGTGGTTGCGGATCGCGCCGAGCGGATTGAAGCGGTTGAAGATCTCCGGCCCCAGATGGTTGGCGAGTTCCGAGCGCGTGTTCTTGCGGTGGTTGCTGCAGCCGTTCACGAACACGATGTCGCGGTCCTTCACGCCGGCGCGGCTCAGCTCCTCCACAATGCGCGGCAGGATGAGGCGCGGCGGCGTGTTGGGGCGCGTGATGTCGTCGAAGCCGATGGCTACGCGCATGCCGGGGCGCGCCTGCTCCGCGAGCGGCGCCATGCCGAGGGGCTTGGCGAGCGCCTCGCGCACCGCGCTTTCGGGATCGGCGAGCAGCGGCGGATCGGTGAACTCGGCCACCGTGGCCGAATCGGGCACCTCGATCTCGACCTTTCGTTCGCCGTAATCCGCCGTGACTTTCTTCATGGCGTCTTCACATCCGCCGGCGGGTTGAACGCGTTGCGCAGCGCGTTGCGCGTTACCTTGCCGACGGCGTTGCGCGGCAACTCATCGACGAACACCACGCGTTGCGGAACCTTGAAAGGCGAGAGGTGGGCGCGGCAGAACTCCACCAGCTCCTGTTCGCCCACGGGCGAGCGCGCGACCACCGCCAGGCCCACGGTTTCGCCCCAGATGCGGTCGGGCACGCCGATTGCGGCGGCTTCGCGCACTGCGGGGTGCTTCACCACGACCTCCTCGATTTCGAGCGGGGAAATATTTTCGCCCCCACGCAGGATCATTTCCTTCGAGCGCCCGACGATGAAGATGAAGCCGTCGGCGTCGATGCGCCCGAGGTCACCGGTGCGAAGCCAGCCGTCGCGCATCGCGCGCCGCGTGTTTTCCGGATCGCGGAAGTATTCCTTCATCAGCGTGGGTCCGCGGATTTCGATTTCGCCGATGCTGCCCTGGGGCAAGGGCCTGCCGTCGTCGTCGGCCACGCGCGCTTCCTGCGGCGCAAGCGCCCGGCCGATGGAGCCGTGCTTGCGCGGGCCGCGCAGCGGATTCATCACGTTGATCGCGGTGGTCTCCGTGAGTCCGTAGGTTTCGAGCAGCAGCCCCTTGCCGAAGCGCTTCTCGAAACGCTGCGCGAGTTCCACCGGTGTGGGAGCGGAAGCCACCTTGATGAAATCGAGCATGATGTCGGCCGCGGGTGGCGCGCCGGCTTCGTGCTCCAGAAGCATCGCGAGGATCGTCGGCGACACGCTGGTGGAATTGACGCGCGTCTCGCGGCACTGCGTCCAGAACTGGGTCGCGCTGAAGCGCCGGCGCATCACGATCGTGGCGCCCGCGAGCAGGAAGGGCAGCGTGCTGAACATGAGGCCGTTGGTGTGGAAGAGCGGCATCACACAGAGCGTGCGGTGCTCGGCGCGCATTTCGAACGCGCGCATCACGTATTCGACGCCGGCCATCACGTTGGCCTGGGAGAGCAGCACGCCCTTCGGCTTGCCGGTGGTGCCCGAGGTGTAGATCAGGAGCGCGCCATCGCAGGCCCTGACCGGCGTGGCGAGCGCGATCGGAGACGGGTCGAGCAGGGTGAGGTGCTCCTCGCCGAGCGCGCCCGGCGGCGGATCGGCCGGGTGGCCGATGACCAGCACCAGCGGCGGGACCGCGAGCAGCGGCAGCGTTTTCGCCACGACTTCCACGTGCTCTTCGGATACCACCAGGCAACGGCTCTGGGCGTGCTCGAGGATATAGGCGACTTCTTCGGGCGTGAGCCGGTTGTTGATCGGGTTCGCGACCATGCCCGCGCGGAACGCGCCGAAATACGCACCGACCACGTAGCCGTCGTTGCCCATCATCAGGCTCACCCGATCGCCGCGCGCCAGGCCCTGGGAGGCGAAGAAGCGCGCGAACCGGTTGGAGAGATCGTCCAGGGCCTCGTAGGACCAGGTGCGCGTCTCGGATTCGATGGCGGGCTGGGGCCCGCGGTGGGGGGTGGGGATTTCGCCGGGTAGCATCGAGGGAGTTTAGGCGCGGGACGGCATCAGATAAAGTGATATTTTTAGGCCCAAGTTGATCGCGGAATCAGATGAACATCAAGCAGCTTGAGACCTTCGTTCGCATCGTGGAGCACGGCAGCTTCGCGCGCGCGGCCAAGGCGCTCAGTACCACGCAGTCGACCGTGTCGGCGCGCGTGAAGCAGCTCGAGCGCTACATCGGCGCCGATGTCTTCGACCGCAGCTTCCATCGCGCCGCGCTCACCCCGCGGGGGCTCGAGCTGTTCGGCTTCGCCAAGCAGCTGGTGGACTTCGCCTCCTCGCTCACGGTGCAGTTCCGCGATCCGGCGGCGGTGACCGGCCTCATGCGGATGGGCGTGGTAGGCGTGGTTGCGAACACGTGGCTGCCCAAACTGGTGGAGGCGCTGCGCAAGCGTTATCCGGGCCTTACGCTGCGCATGGATCTCAGCCTCACGCGCGTGCTGGTGGAGCGGCTGCGCGAGGGGCGCCTCGACCTCGCCATCATCGCCGGGGCGCTCACCGAGCCGGGCGTGCTGTCGGAATCGCTCGGCTTCGACGACTTCGTCTGGATGGCGAGCCCCAGGCTGCGCATCCCGCGCAAGGTGCTGGGACCGGTCGAGCTGCAGCGCTGGCCGATCTTGAGCCTCTCGGAGGACTCGTTCCACTACCCCGTGATCGAGCGCTGGTTCCGCGAGGCGGGGACGATGTATCGCACCGCGGTCTCGTGCAACAACATGAACGTGATCGCCGCGCTCACCGCGCGGGGCCAGGGCGTGAGCCTCCTGCCGCGGCGCTGCTATCGGGCGGAAATCGCAGCCAAGCACCTGGTGATTCTCGACACCCGGCCGCGCATCCCGCCGGTGGAGTTCTCGCTCATTCACCGGCTCGATCGCGCGCACCCGTTGATCGCGCCGATCACCGCCCTCGCCCAGGAAGCGAGCGAGCTGCGCCACCGGTGAGCCCATCGAAATGAGCGATCGACTAGAATTCAAAAAATATCGCTGTTTTCGAACCGGCGGGTTGGCTAACCTGATCGCACATTACTGAGGAGGAGCACCCAGATGAAACAGATCCTGATCCGCGGCCTTGCCGCCCTTGCCACAGCGCTCGTGCCGCTTGCCGCCGCGGCCCAGGACTGGCCGACCCGTCCGGTGACCATCGTGGTGCCGTTCCCGCCGGGCGGAACCACGGATCAGATCGCGCGCCACGTGCAGCAGCCGCTCACCAAGGTGCTCGGCCATCCGGTGATCATCGAGAACAAGGGCGGAGCCTCGGGCTCCATCGGCGCGGCGTTCGTCGCCAAGGCGCCGGCCGATGGCTACACCTGGCTGCTGGTGTTCGACACCCACGGAGTGAACCAGAGCATGATCCCGAACCTGCCCTACGACACGCTGAAGGACCTGGTGCCGGTGATGCTGGTGGGCACTTCGCCCATGCTGATCACCGCGCATCCGAGCACGCCCTACAAATCGTTCGCGGAAGTGCTCGCCGCCGCGAAGAAGGATCCGGGCTCGATCGCCTACGGCACCATCGGTTCGGGCAGCCTCGCTCACCTGGCGATGACGCTGGTGCAGGAGCAGACCGGAACCCGGATGACCCACATCCCCTACAAGGGCGGCGGGCCGCTGGTCCAGGATGCGATCGCGGGCCATGTGCCGATCGCGATCGGCTCGGCGGCGTTGATGAATCCCGCGGTGAAATCGGGGCGCCTGCGTCCGATCGCCGTCACCTCGGAGAAGCGCTTCGCGGCCAACCCCGACGTGGCCACGCTGAGCGAGCAGGGCGTGCCCAACTTCGATTCCGAGGCCTGGTGGGGGCTCAATGCGCCAACGGGAGTCCCGGCGCCGATCATCGCCAGGATGCATGACGCTTTCGCCAAGGCGCTGCGCGACCCCGCGGTCGAGGAAAAGCTCACCCAGCAGGGCGTGATCCTGCAATTGTCCACGCCGGAGGTCTACGGCAAGTGGCTGGAGCGCGAATTCACCCGCTGGGCCAAGGTGATCAAGACGAACAAGATCAAGCCGGAGTAGAGTCTCGCGGATGGAAAATGTTGCGCGTCTGCGCCAGTTCGTGCAGTCCTTCACCCGGCTGGTCGACCAGCAGCCGCAGGAGGAGCGCGTCTTCAAGGAAGGCCAGGCGCTGCTGGCCGACCTGATTGCCCACGACGACTGGCTGCCCGATCGGTTCGCCGCCGCCGATCCGGATCGCTACCAGCAGTTCCTGCTCCATTGCGATCCGCGCGAGCGCTTCTCGGTGGCGAGCTTCGTCTGGGGGCCGGGCCAGAAGACACCGGTCCACGACCACACGGTGTGGGGCATGGTGGGCGTGATGCGCGGGGCGGAAGTGTGCGAGGAATTCAACACCGAAGGCACGAAGCTCGTGGCCTGCGGCACGCACCGCCTGGAGCCGGGCGCGGTCGACCTGGTGTCGCCGCGCGTAGGCGACATCCACCGCGTCTCCAATGCCCTCGCCGACCGGCCGTCCGTGAGCATCCACGTGTATGGCGCCAACATCGGCGCGGTGAAGCGCCACGTGTTCGGGCCGGGAGGCGAGGCGAAGGATTTCGTCTCGGGCTACTCGAGCGACGTGCTGCCGAATCTCTGGGATCGCTCGGCCGCCTAGGGTTCTCACTGAGCATCAGGACGCGCCCGCCGCTTGTGTGAAACGCGCGGATCGCTGCGGCAAGCCCGCACGCAGGTAGCTCACGATGGAAATCAGAGAGATCGCATGGCGGTCGACGATTGCATTCGGCTAGCATAAGGCCCATGGCGCATCGGGAACCGCAACCGGAATCGTTCGACTATATCGTCGTGGGCGCGGGCTCCGCGGGCTGCGTGCTCGCGAACCGTCTCAGCGAAGATGGCCGGCACCGCGTGCTCCTGCTCGAGGCGGGTCCGGCGGACCGTTATCCGTGGATCCACATCCCGATCGGCTACGGCAAGACGATGTTCCACCCGCGCTACAACTGGGGCTTCCACACCGAGCCGGACCCCAACATGCACGGGCGCAAGCTCTACTGGCCGCGCGGGCGCTGCCTCGGCGGCTCGAGCTCGATCAACGGCCTCATCTATGTGCGCGGCCAGCCGGAGGACTACGATCGCTGGGCCGCGCTCGGCAACGAAGGCTGGGGCTGGCGCGACGTGCTGCCGCATTTCATCCGTTCCGAGCACAACAGCCGTGGCGCAAGCGAATTCCACGGCGGCGACGGGCCGCAGTGGTGCTCGGACATCGGCGTGCGCCACGAGCTCATGGAAGCGATCATCGCCGGGGGGCAGGAGCTGGGCGTGCCGCGCACCGACGATTTCAACGCCGGACGCCAGGAGGGGGTCGGCTACTACCAGCTCTTCACGCGGCACGGCTGGCGGTGCAGCTCCGCGGTGGGCTACCTGCGCCCGGCGCGCGGGCGCCCGAACCTCGTGGTGCGCACCGACTCGCATGCCACGCGCATCCTGTTCGAAGGCACGCGCGCCTCCGGCATCGAATATCGCCACGGGGGGGGCATCCGGCGCGTGCTCGCGAAGCGTGAAGTGGTGCTCTCGGCCGGCGCGTTGCAGAGCCCGCAGCTGCTGATGCTCTCCGGCGTCGGGCCGGCCGAGGCGCTGCAGCGAATGTCGATCCCCGTCGTCGCCAACCTCCCCGGCGTGGGCGAGAACCTGCAGGACCACCTGCAGGTCCGGCTCATCTTCCGCGTGGCCAAGCCGATCACCACGAACGACGAGCTGAATTCGCTTGCGGGCAAGGTGCGGATCGGGCTGCAATGGCTGCTGTCGCGCAAGGGCCCGCTCGCCGTGGGCATCAACCAGGGTGGGCTCTTCACGCGCGTGCTGCCGGAATCCAGCTCGCCCGACATCCAGTTCCACTTCGCGACGCTGTCGGCCGATGTGGCCGGCGGCTCGCCCCACCCGTGGTCGGGATGCACCTTTTCGGTGTGCCAGCTGCGGCCGGAGTCACGCGGGCGCGTGAGCCTCGTGTCGACCGACCCGATGGCCGCGCCGGCGATGCAGCCCAACTACCTCTCGACCGATCTCGATCGTCGCTGCGCGGTCGAAGCGCTCAAGTTCGCGCGCCGCCTCGCCACGACGCGCGCGCTGTCGCCTTACCTCATCGCCGAGCACCGGCCCGGGCCCGGCGTGCGCACCGACCACGAACTGCTGGAGTTCGCGCGCGAATACGGGCAGACGATCTTCCACCCGTCGGGCACCTGCAAGATGGGCAGCGGCGCCGACGCCGTGGTGGATTCGCAGCTGCGCGTGCGGGGAGTCGACGGATTGCGGGTCGCCGACTGCTCGATCATGCCGACGCTGGTGTCCGGCAATACCCACGCGCCCGTCGTGATGATCGGCGAAAAGGCCGCCGCGGCGATCCTGGCTATCTAGCGGTCGCCGCGAGCCCGTCGCGCACCGAGGCGCGGGAAGCCTCGCTTTCCAGCGCCGCGCCATCCACCACGAAGGCATCCTCGGCACGAGCGCCCAGCGTGGTCACGCGCGCATCGATGATGTTGAGCTCGTGCTTGAGCAGCACGCGCGCGATGGAAGAGAGCAGCCCTGCCCGGTCCGCGCAGCTCACCGACACGAGCCAGCGCCCGGGGCGCCGGTCGGGCACGATCGTCACCTGCGGCTCGATCGGGAAGTGCTTGACCCAGCGCGACACGCGTCCCGCGGGCGTGGCTTCGAGCGGCGCCGCGGCGGCGATGCGCTCGGCGAGCTGCGACTCGATGTTCTGGATCAGCGCGCGGTAGTGCTCGCCGGCGCGCGTGCGCGAGAGGATCTGGAACGTGTCGAGCGCGAAGCCATGCCGCGTGGTGTAGATCTTCGCCGCCGCGACGTCGAACTGCATGCGCTCGAAGAACCCGGTGATGCGCGCGAAGAGGCCGGGCTGGTCGGTGGCGTAGACCATGACCTGCAGGCCCTCGCCCACGGGGGAAAGGCGCGCGCGCACGATCGGCTTCTCCGGCGTCACCCGCATCCACAACGTGCGGGTGTGCCACCCGATCTCGTTGGCCTCGAAGCGCTGGAAGTATTTGTCGTCGAGGGTGTCCCAGAACAGCTCGTGGCGGCCGGGCTCGGGCACGTATTGGCGGAAGATGCGCAGCGCTTCTTCCTTCTTGCCCGCGATCCACGGAGCCGCGTAGTCGGTCTCGCCGCGCAGCAGCCGGCGCGTGCGCCGGAACAGGTCCTCGAGCAGCTTGCCCTTCCAGGCGTTCCAGACGGCGGGGCTGGTGCCGCGGATGTCGGCCACCGTGAGGATGTACATGGCGGCCAGGCTGCGCTCGTCGCGCACCAGCGTCGCGAAGGCTGAAATCACCTCGGGATCGCTCAGGTCCTGCTTCTGCGCGGCGGACGACATCGTGAGGTGCTGTTCCACCAGCCAGACCACGAGTTCCGCATCGGCCTTCGCCAGCCCGTGCGCGCGGCAGAAGCGTTGCGCATCGGCCATGCCGAGGTGCGAGTGGTCGCCGCCGCGTCCCTTCGCGATGTCGTGGAACAACGCGGCGATGTAGAGGACCTCGGGGCGGTCGAACTCCTGCATCAGCTGCGACAGGAACGGGTACTCGTGGTTGAAGCGCGGGATGCGGAAGCGGCGCAGGTTGCGGATCACCATCAGGATGTGTTCGTCCACGGTGTAGACGTGGAAGAGGTCGTGCTGCATCTGGCCGACGATGCGCCCGAACGCCGGCAGGTACTTGCCGAGCACGCCGTAGCGGCTCATGCGCCGCAGCGTCCACGTGAGGCGCTCGGAGCGCATGATCTCCATGAATCGGCGGCGGTTGTGCGGGCTCGCGCGGAAGCTGCTGCCCAGGCGCGGCAACGCGCGCGAGAGCGCACGCAGCGTGACCGGGCCCAGGCCCAGCAGCTCCGGGTGGTCCTGCAGGCGGCGGAACGCCTCCAGCACCATGCCCGGGCGGCGCTCGAGGAGGTCGGCCTCGCGGATTTCCAGCGTGTGGTTCTCGGCCTGGAACTCGTCGTCGATCTTGCGCGTCTTGCGCGCGGAGCGCGGGGCGACGGCGTCGAAGATGTTGGCCAGCAGGATCTGGTTGAAGCGCCAGATCGCCTTGGCCGCGAGGTAGTAGCGGCGCATCAGTTCGTCGGATGAGGCGGTGCCCTTCTTGCCCTTGAGCTTGAGGCTGTGCGCGATCTCGATCTGGTGGTCGAACACCAGGCGGTCCTCGCGCCGCCCGGCGAGGTAATGCAGGCGGATGCGCAGGTCCTGCAGCACACGCTCGTTGGTGTTGATGGCCGCGGCTTCCGCGGCGGTGATGAGGTCGCGATCGGCCATCGCCTTCCACGAGGTGCCGAGCCCCGCCGCGCGCCCAAGCCAGATCACCATCTGCAGGTCGCGCAGCCCCCCGGGGCTTTCCTTGATGTTGGGCTCGAGGTTGTAGGCCGCTTCCTGGAAGCGTTCGTGGCGGCGCTTCTGCTCCTGGAATTTCGCCACCACGAAGGCGTGCACGTCGCGGCGTTCGCGCAGGCGCGCGTCGAGCTCCAGCAGCAGCGCCGGGTTGCCCGCGATGAGGCGCGCCTCGAGCAGGCTGGTGTCGACGGTCACGTCCTTGACCGCTTCCTCGACGCACTCGCTCACGGTGCGCACGCTGTGGCCGGGTTCTATCCCGACATCCCACAACGCGTGGATGAAATCCTCCACCGCGGCGTCGGCCCTGCGGCCGTCGGGCAGCAGCACCAGGACGTCGACGTCGGAATGCGGGAAGAGGGCGCCACGGCCGTAGCCGCCGACCGCAACCAGCGCGATGTCCGTATCCTGGACACTGCGCGCCCACAACGAGCGCAGCACGGTGTCGACCACATCCGCGTTGCGGATGAGGTTTTCCTGCGGGTCGGGATGCCTGAAATATTCGCGGCAAAGCGCATCGCGCCGCGCCTTCAGCCAGACGCGTTCCTGCCCGAGGGGCAGCGCGGTTGCGGATGCGGCTTGCGCGGGCGCTGCGATGCCTGTTTCCGTCATCTCGTCATTCTGCATCATCGGGCCGCGCCCTCCAGGATCGCGGCGAAGGCGCGCGCGAAGCGCGCCCCATCGGTCAACGCGCCGGACGCGATCGAGCCGCGCCGTTGCGCCCGCGCGCGATCGAGCGCCGGCACATCGGCCGCGAAAGCCGCCGCGCGGCGCACGAAATCTGCGCCATCGGCGGCCACCCATTCGTCCATGCCCGCCGCGCGCAACAGCGACGCGCTCTGGCGGCTGATCATCGCGCCGCCAAGCAGCGCCAGCACCGGCACGCCCATCCACAGCGCCTCGCAGGTGGTCAACCCGCCGTTGTAGGGGAAGGTGTCGAGGGCGATGTCCATGTCCGCGTATTCGGCAAGCATCGCGGCGTGTGGTGACGGGCCTCGAAGGTCGACGCGATCGCGCGTGATGCCGTGATCGAGCAGCGCCTGCATGAAGTTTTCCCGCGTGACGGCATCGGCGAGCGCGTTGTTCTTCACCAGCAGGCGCGAGCCTGGCGTCGCGCGCAGCACGCGCGCCCACACGGCGATCACCGGCGCCGGCATCTTGGAAAGGCGGTTGAAGCTGCCGAAGGTGACGAAGCCGTTTTTGGCGGCGGGAGTGCAAGCCACCGCGGGAGCGTGGTCCGGGGCCTCGAAGCAGAAGCGGCAGGGATCGATGTTCACCACGCGCTCGGTGAATCGCTGCGCCGTATCCGCGGGCGTCGCCACGGTGTCGCCCACGATGAAGTCGACATTCTCGAGGCCGGTGGTATCGAAGTAATCCAGCCATTCGACGATCGCGCGTGCCGGCTTGCGTGCGACGGCCAGCGGCCGGCCCCCCGGCGTGTGGCCCGCGAGGTCGACCAGTACGTCGATGGAGTCTGCCGCGATGCGTCGCGCGAGGGTGGCATCGTCGTCGTGCGCGGCATGGCGCCAATTTCCGATCGCGCCGGCCAGGCGCGCCTCGATGCCTTGCCCCGGGCCGACGTTGTAGGCGAAGAGTTCGTGGCGAGCTGGATCGAGGTGCTTCGCCAGCGGCGCGAGGAATGCCGCCGTGGGGCCGGGCGTGAAGGCGGGAGAAAGGAAACCCACGCGCAGGCGGGGCGATGGAGCGCGCGACGGCAAGACCATCGGAGCGATGCCGGACGCGTGACGCCGTGCCCAATCGAGATGGGCGTCGAACATGACCTGCGCATCGACATCGGGATCGTAGTGCAGCGTCACCAGCAGGTTGCTTTCCACCTGGTGGTAGGCTGGATCGGCACGCAGCGCCTGGCGATACGCGTGGCGCGCGGGCTCCAGCTGCGCGATATTTGCGAGCGCGTTGCCGAGGTCGTTCCACGCGTCGGCATTGGCGGGGTCGAGCGCGACCGAACGTTGCAGCATCTCGATCGAAATCGCGAGCGGCATGCGGCGCGCCAGCCGGAAAAGCGTGCGGGCTTCGCCGAGAGGGGAGTTGGGCGACTGCGCGAGCGCCGATCGAACCTGCGCCTCGGCTTGCTGGTCCTGCCCCGAATCGAGCAGCACGTTGGCGTAAAGCAGCCGCGCACCCGGGGGCTGCGAGGGCTGCAGCCGGAATGCCTTCTCGAGTTGCGCGAGCGCGCGCGGAAAATCCGACTGCTCCGCGCGCAACGCGCCCAGCATCAGCGCCGCTTCGGCAACGTCGTGGCGGGACAGCAGCGATTCGAGGAGGAGGGCGGCGCCGTCGAGGTCACGGGCGCGCATGCATTCGCGCGCCTGCGCGAGCGCCGCTTGCGGGGAAGCCTCGGTATTCATCGGCACGCGCCGCCCCGGGCCCTCAGGCCGGGATGCGCGAGCCTTCGGTGGCGAACGCGGGCGGCGCAGGCGTGTCGGCCGAGACGGTCAGCACTTCGTAGCCGTTGGCTGCGACCAGCACGGTGTGCTCCCATTGCGCGGAGAGCGAATGGTCCGCGGTCACGATGGTCCAGCCGTCGTTCATCTGGCGGATGTCGCGCTTGCCCCCGTTGATCATCGGCTCGATGGTGAAGATCATGCCTTCCACCAGGCGGATGCCCTGCCCGGGGCGGCCGTAATGGAGGATCTGGGGCTCCTCGTGGAAGCGCTTGCCGATGCCGTGGCCGCAGAATTCGCGCACCACGCTGAACCCGTGTGATTCCGCATGGCGCTGGATGGCGAAGCCGATGTCGCCGAGCGTGACGCCGGGGCGCACCATCGATATGCCCATCCACATGCATTCGTACGTGGCCTCGCAGAGCCGGCGCGCCAGGACCGACGGTTCGGCCACGTAGAACATGCGGCTGGTATCGCCGTGCCAGCCGTCCTTGATCACGGTGATGTCGATGTTCACGATGTCGCCGGCGCGCAGCACCTTTTCACCGGGCACGCCGTGGCAGACCTGGTGGTTGACCGAGGTGCAGATCGACTTCGGGTACGGGCGATGGCCGGCGGGGGCGTAGTTGAGCGGCGCCGGGACGGTTTTCTGCACCTCGACCATGTAGTCGTGGCAGAGCTTGTCGAGCTGGCCGGTGGTCACGCCGGGTTTCACGTGCGGGGTGATGAAATCCAGCACCTCGGAGGCCAGGCGGCCGGCCACGCGCATGCTCTCGACCTCCGGGGCGGTCTTGAGGTGGATGCCGGGGCTGCTGGGTCTTGCTTCCATGGCGTGATTATAGCTTCAGGCGCGCGCGCCATCATCGGGTCCCCCAGGACCGGGGCGCATGAAGCGATTGAATGGAAGGGCCTTTTTGCGTTATACTCGTGAGCTATCCAGGAACCCATTCCGGCACCTGGAAATCCGCACCCCGGGCACTTTAAGGTCCTGAATCCACTACGGAAACAGGTCGCACCGGGGGAGGCCCAACCTTAAGGAGCTGTGCCAGATGTCCGTTACCATGCGCCAGATGCTGGAGGCCGGCGTGCACTTCGGCCACCAGACCCGTTACTGGAACCCCAAGATGTCTCCGTACATCTTCGGCGCCCGCAACAAGATCCACATCATCAACCTCGAGAAGTCCCTCCCGATGTACCAGGAGGCGCTCAGGTACGTGCGCCAGCTCACCGCCAACAAGGGGCAGATCCTCTTCGTCGGCACCAAGCGCCAGGCGCGCGAAATCGTCAAGGAAGAGGCCCAGCGTGCCGGCGCCCCCTATGTCGATTACCGCTGGCTCGGCGGCATGCTCACCAACTTCAAGACGGTGAAGGGCTCGATCAAGCGCCTGAAGGACATGGACGCGATGGTCGCCGACGGCTCCATGGAGCGCCTGTCGAAGAAGGAACAGCTCATGAACAGCCGCGAGCGCGACAAGCTCGAGCGTTCGCTCGGCGGCATCAAGGACATGGGTGGCGTGCCCGATGCGCTTTTCATCATCGACGTGGGTTTCCACAAGATCGCGGTCACCGAAGCCAAGACGCTGGGCATCCCCATCGTCGGCGTCGTGGATTCCAACAACTCGCTGGACGGCATCGACTACGTGATCCCGGGCAACGATGACTCGACGCGCGCCATCCGCCTCTACGCCCGTGGCGTGGCCGATGCGATCCTCGAGGGCCGCAGCCAGGTGATCAACGAGATGGTGGCCCAGCCGACGACCGAAGACTTCGTCGAGGTCGAGGAAGCCCCGAAGCAGTAACGCCCCCCGATTTTCGAGGGTCGTGAAGAAAAAGGGGCTTGTCGCCCCTTTTTTGTAACTGATAAACGCTCAAGGAATGGTTATGGCTGAAATCACCGCGGCAATGGTCAAGGAACTGCGCAGTCTCACCGGGCTCGGCATGATGGAATGCAAGAAGGCGCTCGAAGAAGCGGGCGGCGACATCAAGAAGGCCGAAGAGCTGCTGCGCATCAAGAGTGGCGCCAAGGCGTCGAAGGCTGCCGGGCGCGTTGCCGCCGACGGCGTCATCGGCACCTACCTTTCCGCCGACAAGAAGCTGGGCGCGCTGGTGGAAGTGAACGCCGAGACCGATTTCGTCGCCAAGAACCCGGATTTCATCGCGTTCGCCGAAGGGGTCGCCAAGCTGGTTGCCGACAGGAACCCGGCCGATGTCGAAGCGCTCTCGAGCCTCGATCTCGGTGGCGAGACCGTCGAATCCGCGCGCCAGAAGCTGGTGCAGAAGATCGGCGAGAACATCACCGTGCGCCGCTTTGCGCGGGTGCAAGGCACCAGCACGGTTGTGCCCTACGTGCACCCGGGCGCGAAGATCGCGGTGCTGGTCGACCTCGAGGGCGAGGAAGAAGCCGCCAAGGACGTGGCGATGCACATTGCCTTCGCCAAGCCCAGGTACATGACGAAGGACCAGTACCCGGCCGATGCCGTTGCCGCGGAACGCAGGATTCTCGAGGCGCGCGCTGCCGAATCCGGCAAGCCGCCGGAGATCGTCGCCAAGATGGTGGATGGCGGCATCAACAAGTTCCTCGCGGAAAACACCCTCATGGGCCAGCCGTTCGTGAAGGACGACAAGCAGACGGTCGAGAAGATGCTCGCCGGTCGCAAGTCGAAGCTCAACGGCTACAAGTTCCTGGTGGTGGGCGAAGGCATCGAGAAGAAGCCCCCGAGCGACTTCGCGGCGGAAGTCGCGGCGATGACAAAAGGCCCGAACTGACGATGCCTGACACCCCGCGCGACGATCAGAACCCGCCGGCGAAGCCGGCGTACCAGCGCATCCTCCTCAAGCTTTCGGGGGAGGCGCTGATGGGCAGCGACGCCTTCGGCATCAATCGCGACATGGTCGACCGCATCGTGGCCCAGGTGAAGGAGATCTCGGCGCTCGGCGTGCAGATCGGCGTCGTGATCGGCGGGGGCAACATCTTCCGCGGCGTCTCGCAGGGCGCGGCCGGCATGGACCGCGCGACCGCCGACTACATGGGCATGCTGGCCACCGTCATCAACGCGCTGGCGCTGCAGGACGCGATGAACCGCGCGGGCCTGGTCGCGCGCGTGCAGTCCGCGCTCAACATCGAGCCGGTCTGCGAGCCCTACATCCGCGGCAAGGCGATCCGCTACCTCGAAGAAGGCAAGGTCGTGATCTTCGCGGCCGGCACCGGCAACCCGTTCTTCACCACCGATACGGCCGCGGCGTTGCGCGGGCGCGAGGTGGAGGCGAACATCGTCCTCAAGGCGACCAAGGTCGACGGCGTGTATACCGCCGACCCCATGAAGGACAAGACCGCCACGCGCTACAACAAGCTCACCTTCGACGAGGCCTTCGTGAAGAACCTCAAGGTGATGGATGCCACCGCGCTCGCGCTCTGCCGCGACCAGAAGCTGCCGATTAACGTATTCTCGATTTTCAAGGACGGCGCGCTCAAGCGGGTGGTCATGGGCGAGGACGAGGGCACACTCGTTCACAACTAGATCGGTGCTGCCATGGATGGTTGTTGGAGCGGACATGTGTGCCGCTCAACGACGCGAAACGGAGGAAGAGTTGAGCATCGCTGAAATCAAGAAGCAGGCCACTGACAAGATGGCCAAATCGGTCGAGACCCTCAAGAACGACCTCGCGAAGATCCGCACCGGCCGGGCCCACACCGGCATCCTGGACCACATCCGGGTGGACTACTACGGCTCGGAAATGCCGATCAACCAGGTCGCCAACGTGACGCTTTCCGACGCGCGCACCATCTCGATCCAGCCGTTCGAGAAGAAGATGGTCCAGGTGGTCGAGAAGGCGATCCGCGATTCCGACCTCGGCGTGAACCCGGCCACCAGCGGCGACGTGATCCGCGTGCCGATGCCGGCCCTCACCGAAGAGCGCCGCAAGGAAATGGGCAAGATCGTGCGCGGCGACGGCGAGGGCGCCAAGGTCGCGGTGCGCAACATCCGGCGCGACGCGCTGCAGCACCTGAAGGACCTGCTGAAGGAAAGCGAGGTCAGCGAGGACCAGGAAAAGCGCGCCGCCGACGAGGTGCAGAAGCTCACCGACAAGGCGATCGGCGACATCGACAAGCTGGTGCAGGAGAAGGAAAAGGACCTGATGGCCGTCTAGGCCGGCCCGCCGCCATGCCCGACCACACCAGCTCCACGCAGGCGATTCCCGAGGCGGGCAGCGTCCCGCGCCACGTCGCGATCATCATGGACGGCAACGGGCGGTGGGCGAAGAAACGTTTCCTGCCGCGCGTCGGCGGCCATCGGCGCGGCGTCGAAGCGGTGCGCGAAGTGGTCAAGGCCTGCGCCACGCAAGGCGTCGGTTACCTGACGCTGTTCGCGTTCTCGAGCGAAAACTGGCGCCGCCCGAAGGAGGAGGTCTCCTTCCTGATGCAGCTTTTCATGCGCACGCTGGAACAGGAAGTCGACAAGCTCCACGAAAACGGCATCCGTTTCAAGGTGGCCGGCGATCTTTCGGCCTTCGATGCGCGCATCGTCGACATGATCCAGCGCAGCGAGGAGCTCACCGCCGGCAACACCCGCCTTACGCTCACCATCGCCGCCAACTACGGCGGGCGCTGGGACATCCTGCAGGCCGCGGACCGCTGCCGGCGAGAAGCGCCCGACCAGCCGATCACCGAAGAGCGCATGGCCGCGCACCTGTCGATGGCCTATGCGCCGGAACCCGACCTCTTCATCCGCACCGGCGGCGAGCAGCGCGTCTCCAATTTCCTGCTCTGGCAGCTCGCCTATTCCGAGTTCTATTTCACCGACGCGCTCTGGCCGGATTTCGGCGCGCAGGCGCTCGGTGATGCCTTCGCTTCCTACCGCCAGCGCGAGCGCCGCTTCGGGCGCACCAGCGAACAGCTCGTGCAGGGCGAACCCGCCACCCAGGCGGGCTAGACTTTTGCTCCTCACCCGCGTCCTTACCGCGCTTGCCCTGTTGCCGGTTGTCCTCGGCATGTTGTTCTTCGCGCCGGCGCCGGTGTGGGCCCTCTTCGCGCTCGGCATCGCGCTGCTCGCGTGCTGGGAATGGTCGCGCATGTGTGGCTTCAGCCCCGCCGCGCAGGGTGCCTACCTGGCCGCCTCGGGGGCGGTGGGCGCTTTCCTCTGGCTGCTGTACATCCGCCTGGTGCCGGGCAACTTCGTCGCCGCGGCGATGACCGGGTTCATCATCGCCACGTTGTTCTGGGTCGTGGGCGCGCCGTGGTGGCTCGCCGGCAAGCTGCGTCCCTCGCCGTCCATGCGCGCGGTGGCCGGTTGGATCGTCGCCTGGCCCACGTGGCTTGCATTTGTGGTGCTGCGCGACACCAGCGCCTGGCTGCTGCTGGCCCTCGCGGCGCTGGTCTGGGTGGCGGACATCGCCGCGTATTTCGCCGGCAAGCGCTTCGGCAGGCACAAGCTCGCGCCCGCGATCAGCCCGGGCAAGACCTGGGAGGGCGTGTACGGCGCGCTGGCCGGCGTTGCGGTCTACGGCATCGTGCTGGCATGGTTCACGACCTCGCGCGAGACGCCGCTGACCCATGTGTTCACGGGCGCCGTGGCGCCCGTGGTGGTCGCGATGCTGCTGCTGGTTGCGGTGAGCGTCGTGGGGGACCTTTTCGAATCGTGGATGAAACGCGGTGCGGGCCTGAAGGATTCGAGCAACCTGTTGCCGGGGCATGGCGGGGTGCTGGACCGCATCGATGCGCTTACCTCCACGCTGCCGGTGGCGGCGCTGGCGCTTTATGCGAGGCATGCGGCGGGATGAGGACAACCGGGGGCATCGGCTTGAAGCGCCTGGCGGTTCTCGGCTCCACGGGCTCGGTCGGCGGCAACACGCTCGATGTCGCCGCGCGCCACCCCGATCGCTACCAGGTCACGCTGCTGGCGGCGGGAAGCAACGACACGCTGCTGGCCGCCCAATGCATCCAGCATCGCCCGCGCCGGGCCGTGATGGCCGATGCGGACGCCGCGGAGAGGCTGCGCAAGGCGCTTCAAG
>Ga0163153_10001581_pt1 | contig 35729 bp, 28 predicted proteins | sample OliLakLV19MP6IB1_FD_148629 | JGI IMG/M metagenome (GOLD analysis project Ga0163153, IMG submission 148629) | Freshwater microbial mat bacterial communities from Lake Vanda, McMurdo Dry Valleys, Antarctica - Oligotrophic Lake LV.19.MP6.IB-1 | ecosystem: Environmental > Aquatic > Freshwater >... | reverse complement strand
GGGAAGTTCAAGCTGGTGAAGTCGTCGCAGACGGTGGAAGAGATTAAACCCGCCCCGAACCTCTCGGTGGGCGCGAAGGCGATTCCGTTCAACACCACGACGACCGGCGGGAAGGCGATCAAGTTTCCTGACTCCTACAAGGGCAAGATCGTGATGCTCGACTTCTGGGCGACGTGGTGCGGCCCGTGCATCCAGGAGCTGCCGAACGTGATCAAGAGCTACACGAAGTATCACGACAAAGGTTTCGAGATCCTTGGCATCAGCCTCGACCGGGAGAAGTTCGCCGAGAAGCTCGCCGTCTTCACCAAGGACAAGAACATGCCCTGGCCGCAGATTTACGACGGCAAATATTGGCAGGCCGAAATCAGCCAGCTCTACGCCGTGGAAGGCATTCCGTTCATGCTGATCGTGGATGGCGACACCGGCGAAATCCTGGCGTCCAACGTGCGCGGCGAGCAGCTCGGCGCCGCCCTGGAGGCAGCGCTCGCGAAAAAGAAGCCGGCCAGGTAAGCGGCGGGCAGGTGCGATTGACAGTGGCGCACAGAACGGATGCTTTGCCCCCTCTCCTCCACTCGGAGTGGAGGATTGAGGGCCAGGGAGAGGAGGCGCATCTTGATCTGAGATTGCCCCTCTCTCCTGCTCCCCCCGTTCGTTCCTCACGGAGAGAGAGGCTAAAGCGTGGTGATCACCTGACCGCCAGGATGGATCGCATCGGGAGTCTGCGGCGCAGTTGCCTCGCGGCTGATTCTCGCTAGGCTCGGTTCATGTCATCGACATCGCTTCAGGTCCTCGCGGTCTCCGGCAGCCCGAACCGGCCTTCCGCCACGCGCGCCGTCATCCAGAACATCGCGGACCAGCTCACCGCAGCGAACGTCCAGGTGGACCTGCTCGATCTCGCCGAGGAATCCTTGCCGCTCTTTCATCCGGAGACGTCACATCAGAGCGTGAGTTTTCCCCAGCTCAAGGCGCGCGTGGACCGCGCAGATGTGCTGCTGCTCGGCACGCCTGATTACCACGGCAGCTTCAGCAGCACGCTGAAGAACTTCCTCGATCACTTCTGGCAGGAGTTCGCCGGCAAACTCTTCGCCACCGTCGTCGCGTCCTACGACAAGGGTCTCACCGCCACCGACCAGCTCCGCACCGTGGCCCGCCAATGCTACGGCTGGTCGATGCCTTACGCCGTGACCTTCGCCGACAAGGCGGACGTGAAGGACGGAGTGATCATCAGCGAGCCTTTCCGTCAACGCGTGGAGATGTTCGCCCGCGACGTGCGCATCTATGGCGCGCTGCTGGCACAGCAACGCCGCGCGGATCTCGAAGGCATCGAGCCCAGCTTCCTCGCGCGTCTGCGAAAGAAGTAATCCGACATTCCACCCTCCATGAAACGCTGGGCCATCATCACCGTCACGCTCTACGCGCTGCTGCTGTTGCTGCTGACTTTGCCCGTGGGAATGCTCTGCTGGTCGCGCTGGGGCGCCATTCCAGAAGGTGGCAACGGATGGGTGTTCGACCTCAGCCCGCAGAAAGGGTGGGAACTGCTGCAGCACTGGAGCTATTGGCTCTGGCTCGCCGTCTTCGTCACCGCGCAGGCCTTGCTGCTCGTCGTCCCGGTGAAGATGGCCGTGCGCCGACACGTCTCGCACCGGCATCTGCTCGTGCCCATCGTCACCGGCGCGTTCCTGTTGGGAAACATGTTCCTGGGCGGCGTCCTCGCCGTCATCGCCGCCTTCCAAGGCGACCACATCGGCAAACTCTTTGAAGCGCCCGTCAAAGTGACCGGGCAAATGATCCAGCTCATCCCCGGCCTCGCCCCTGCGCTGGCGAAGTGGGGGCTGATGCCGGACAACACCCAGCTCTTCGCCCTCCATCTGCTGGGCCTGATGTCGCTGAGCTGGCTGGTCTGGGGATTGATCTTCCACCACTTCGCCAAGTCCGATGAAGCGGAGACGCTCGTGCAGCGCACCACGCGCTGGCTGATTCGAGGAAGCATTCTCGAACTGCTCGTCGCCGTGCCCAGCCACATCGTCACCCGCCAGCGCGAGGACTGCTGCGCGCCGATGCTTTCCTTCTGGGGAATTGTCACTGGAATCTCCGTCATGCTGATGTCCTTCGGTCCAGGCGTCCTGTTTCTCTTCGCCCGGAAGATGCGGCAGAAGAAACCCAAGCCGCCCGTGCTCGTTCCCTGACGGCACATTCACGCCACGAATCGTCACGCCATTTCAAAACCAGCTCTCATGTATCACATCGCGCTCAAGATGCTCATCGGTGACCGTGGCAAGTATCTCATGCTGCTCTGCGGCCTGACCTTTTCGAGCCTGCTGATGACGCAGCAATGCGCCGTCTTCTTTGGACTGCTGATGTGGACGACCAGCCATCTCCGCAACATGCGCGCCGCCATCTGGGTCGCTGATCCGAAGGTCGAGCAGGTCAACGAAATCAAAGGCATGCGCGACACCGATGTCAGCCGCGTCCGCTCCGTGCAAGGCGTCGCGTGGGCCGTCCCGCTCTTCTGCGCCGTGCAGCAGACCAAGCTGCAGAACGGCAACTTCAAACCCATCATGCTCGTCGGCATCGACAGCGCCACGCTCGTCGGGCGTCCGCCCGTGATGCTCAGCGGGCGTCTCGAAGATCTGCGCCTGCCGAACAGCGTGATCATCGACGACCTCGCCGTGCAACGCCTTGGCATCGGCCGCACCAAGCCGCTGGGCCTCGGCGACACGTTCGAGATCAACGACAAGGAGGCGCGCATCGTCGGCATCTGCAAGGCGGACCGCCATTTCTTCGGCTATCCCTACGTGTACTCGACCTACGATCGGGCGCTCCAGTTCGCGCCCAAGACGCGCAAGATGCTGAGCCTGGTTCTCGTGGAGCCGCTGCCCGGCTGGACGCGCGAACAGGTGGCGCAGCAGATCGAACGCGAGACACATCTGCGCGCCTTCACCGAGCAGAAGTTTTTCTGGGACACCATCTGGTGGTACTTCCGCAACACCGGCATTCCGGTTTCCTTTGGCACCACGATCATCCTCGGCTTCATCGTCGGCATCGCCGTGTCAGGCCAGACCTTCTATACCTTCGTGCTCGAAAATCTCCGTCACCTCGGTGCGCTGAAGGCGATGGGCGCCAGCGACGGCCTGATCGCGCGGATGCTTATCGTGCAGGCGCTCACCGTCGGCATCATCGGCTACGGACTCGGCATCGGGCTCGCGGCGTTGTTCGGCTTTGCCGTGCTCGACAAAGGCATGCCGCCCTTCGCCCTGCCCTATCAGCTCCCGCTCTTCACGCTGGTGATGATTCTGTTCATCTGCGTCTTCGCCGCGTTCCTGGCCATCCTCAAGGTGCGCAAGCTCGAGCCCGCGATTGTTTTCCGCGGCTGATTTCCCCACGCGCCTCCCATGTCCACGCCAGCGCCCAACGCGAACGGAAACGGAAACGCCAACGGTCACCAGCTCGCCATCCACGTGCGCAACGTGACGAAGACCTTCGGCACCGGCGACGCCCGGACCTTCGCGCTCAAGGGCGTGGACTTCGACGCCCGCCTCGGCGAACTGCTCATGATCGTCGGCCCGTCCGGCTGCGGAAAGACGACCTTGCTCAGCGCCATCGCCGGCACACTTAATTTCGACAGCGGCGAGATCGACGCCTTCGGCCTGCCGCTGCACACGGCTTCCAAGCAGCAGATCACCGACTTTCGCAAGCGCCAGGTCGGTTTCATTTTCCAATCGTTCAACCTCATCCCCACGCTTTCGCTCGTCGAGAACGTCAGCGTGCCGCTCCTCATCAACGGCGTGCGCCGCAGCGAAGCCGAGAAGAAATCCCGCGCGCTGCTCGACCAGGTCGGACTCACCGGACGCGGCGACGATCATCCGCGCAATCTTTCCGGCGGTCAGCAGCAACGCGTCGCCATCGCCCGCGCGCTGATTCACGAACCGAACCTGCTCATCTGTGACGAGCCGACCTCCGCGCTCGACCGTGACACGGGCGCAAAGATCATGGAGCTGCTCCGCGACATCGCGCGCAAGCCCGACCGCTGTGTGCTCGTCGTCACGCACGACAACCGTGTCTTCAAATACGCCGACCGCATGAGCGAGATGGAGGACGGCCGCGTCAGCCGCGTCCACGAGACGACCGAGAACATCCGCCACGAATGACCTGTTTTCTTCTATGATTTTCAAACGCGTCAGCTTCTATCTCGCCCTGCTCGGCATCTTCGCCATGGTGAAGCTCTCCCTGCACTTCCGCAAAGCGCCACCCGACCCCGCGCCTTTCGCCGAACCCGCGCGCTCGCCCTTCACGAACACCGTCGCCGCCACCGGCATCATCGAGGCCTCGCGCGAAAACGTCCGCATCGGCACGCCCAAGCCGGGCCTGATCACCAAAGTCTTCGTGCAGGTCGGCTCGCGCGTGAAGCCCGGTGATGCTCTCATCCAACTCGACGACCGCGAGGCCCGCGCCAAGGTCACCACCGCTCGCGCCCAAGTCGAAGCCCTGCGCGCCTCGATGAAAGCCGAGCAAGTGATGGTGGCCGACGCCAAGGATCAGTTCGCCCGCGTTGAACGCTTGAAGAAAGACAACATCGCCTCGGACGACGAGCGCACGCGGAAGGAATTTCAGCTCCAGAACTCACAAGCCCGCGTCGTCATGCTGGAAGCACAGATCGCGGCCGCACAAGCGATCGCCGAGCAGGCCGAGGTAGAGCTCAGCGTCCTTACCATCCGTGCGCCGCGCGAAGGCACCGTGCTCCAGGTGAACGTCCGCGCCGGCGAGTTCGCCGAGACCAAACCCACCGAGCCATTGATGATCCTCGGCGAAATTGATCGACTGCAAATCCGCGCCGACGTGGATGAACAGAACGCGCCGCTCGTGCAGGCGAACCAGCCCGCCGTCGCCTTCCTGAAAGGCAGCACGCAGAATCCCCTGCCCTTGCGCTTCGTCCGCATCGAGCCGTTTGTCATCCCGAAGAAGTCCCTGACCGGCGACAGCTCGGAACGTGTCGACACCCGCGTGCTCCAGATCATCTTCCAACTCGATCAGCCGAACGTCCCGCTCTACGTCGGCCAGCAGGTGGACGTGTTCATCAACCGCCCGTGATGCCGGGAGTGGCTGCGGAGCGCGACCGGTCCCCGGTCGCAGCGGGTGGAAAGCACGAAGAGGGTGGAATATTCCGCGCGTCCTGACCAACGCACCCGCTCCAGCAAAAGAACGTGTCCCGGGGATTTGGGGCGGACAGGGATTGGATTTCTGTCTTCAATCTCTGTCCGCCCCAAATCCCCGGGTTTCTTCGGAATGGATCTCCCGCAGATTCAGAGCGACCGCGAATGGGAACAGGCATCGGTGGCCGTTCTGAATCTGCGAGAATTTCGCCGGGGCATCTTTTTCATCGTGACAGCGAAGCACGACCGGTCCCAGGTCACAGCGGGTGGAAAGCACGGCACTCTCTGAATGCTCTGCGCGTGGCTGAAATCCCTTCCGCTGCGCAGGCTCAACTGCTACAACGCGCCCATGTCTTCCGCAATGAAGCTGGGATTTTTGGGCGCGGGAAAAATGGCCTCCGCCCTCGCGAAGGGGTTCATCCATGCCGGACTGTCCGCCGCTGATTCCATCATCGCCAGCGATCCCTACGAAGCCGCCCTCGCCATCATCGCCAAGGAAACCGGCATCAAGACCGCCTCGTCGAACCTCGACGTGCTGAAGTTCGCCGATGTCATCCTGCTCGCGGTGAAGCCCGGCCAGGTGAACGACGTCCTCGCGGAACTGAAGCCGCACTTCACGGACAAACATCTGCTCATCTCCATCGCCGCCGGCGTCACGCTCGCGCGCATGGAATCCGCGCTGCCGCCCGGCGCGCGGATCGTCCGCGTAATGCCAAACACCCCGGCGCTTGTCGGCGCCTCCGCCTCCGCCTTCTCGCCCGGCAAATCTGCCATCGCCGATGACGCAGTGCTCGCGCAGAAACTTTTCTCATCCGTCGGCGTCGCTTATCAGGTGAAGGAATCGCTGCTCGACGCCGTGACCGGACTGAGCGGCAGCGGCCCGGCCTACGTTTTCCTGATGATCGAGGCGTTGAGCGATGGCGGGGTCGCCGCCGGCCTGCCGCGCGACATCGCAACCAAGCTGGCCGCGCAGACCCTGCTCGGCAGCGCGAAGCTGCTCCTCGAAACAGGGCAGCATCCCGGCGCGCTCAAAGACATGGTGACCAGCCCCGGCGGCACGACCATCGAGGGCATTCACGAACTGGAGAAAGGCGGGCTTCGCGCGGCCTTGATGAACGCGGTCCGCGCCGCTTCGGACAAATCCAGAAAACTCGGCCAGGGTTGAACCGTTCATGAGCTTTCCACCTCCCACTCCGAAGCAGGCGCACATCATCTGGCTCGCCCTCACCGGCATCGCCGTCGCGTCGCTGGTGCTGCTGGTGGCCGGCCTCATCTGGGGGCTGGGCCAGGCGCTGCACATCCTCGCGCCCGTCATCTGGCCGCTGGCCATTGCCGGCGTGATTGCCTATCTGCTGGACCCAGTCGTGGACGAACTGGAGACGCGCGGCGTGCCGCGAACCCGGGCCATCCTCCTGGTCTTCGCCTGCGCCATGGTGCTGATGATCGGGCTGCTCGGCAGCGTGGTCCCACAAATCGTCACGGAGACTCACGAACTCGTGAAGCGCGTCCCGACCTACGCAGAGCGCGTGCAGACGCGCGTGCAGAACTGGATAAATCATCCTCCCGCCCTGCTCCGAAAACTGGTGGATCGCAATCTGGATCCCGCCACGACGAACACTCCGGCAACCGCCCTGGCTGCGCCCGTGCGCACAGCCGTTTCCTCCACCAACATCATCGTCTCCACCTCGGCCAACATCGTCTCCGTGTCGGACGGGACGTTGGATTCAGTCCCCGCCTTTTGGAGCAAATTGTTTGGGACCGGCACCGTCAAATCTGCTGCGGACTGGTTCGCGAAGATGGCGCCCAAAGCGGCGACGTGGGCCGGAGAACAGGTCTCGCGCGTCGCGTCCTTCTTCGGGCTGCTCGCCGGACTCGCGCTCGTTCCCGTGTACGCCTTCTACCTGCTGCTGGAAAAGCGCGGCATCGAAACGCACTGGTCGGACTATCTGCCGGTGAAATCTTCCGGCTTCAAGAACGAGCTCATCTTCGTCATCAAATCCATCAACGATCACCTGATCTCGTTCTTCCGCGGCCAGGTGCTCGTCGCCGTCTGCGACGGCGTCTGCTACACGATAGGTTTCCTCCTCATCGGTCTGCCTTACGCCGTGCTGCTTGGAGCGATGGCCATCGTGCTGACCATGATTCCCTTCCTCGGTGCCATCGCCACCTGCGGAGCCGCGCTGGTGATCGCGCTGGTGCAGTTCGGGGACTGGCAGCATCCCCTGCTCGTCCTCGCGGTCTTCGCCGTCGTGCAAACGCTCGAAGGCTTCGTCATCCAGCCGAAGATCATGGGCAAACGCACCGGCCTGCATCCGCTGACCATCATCATCGCCGTCATGGTGGGGACGACCGTCCTCGGCGGCATCCTCGGCGGCATCCTCGCCATTCCCATGACGGCAGCGGCAAAAGTGTTGATGGTCCGCTACGTATGGAAGAAACGAGACGGAGGGAAGTGAGTCACTTCTGGAAAAACTCCCGCACCTTCGCCACCACGTAATCCGCCTGCGCATCGGTCAGTTCTGGATACATGGGCAAGGGCAGAATGCGGCGCGAGATCGCTTCGGCCATCGGAAAATCTCCTTCGCGATAACCAAGGTCCGAGTAAACCGTCTGGAGATGCAGCGGACGCGGATAGTAAATAAGGGTCGGCACGCCACGGTCAGTCAGGAACTGCTGCAGCTCATCGCGCCGCTCCGTCAGGAAGGCGTACACATGGAAGACGTGGCTGTTGCCCGGAACGGTGACCGGCAGTTCCAATGGCAGCCCGACGAAGCCTTCGGAGTAACGCTTCGCAATCGCCGCACGGCGCGCGTTCCAGGCGTTCAGATGCGGAAGCTTCACGCGCAGGATCGCGGCCTGAATCTCGTCGAGACGTGAATTAAATCCGTGCAGGTCGTGGAAGTAACGGCGCTCGATGCCGTGGACTCGGAGCATCTTCAACCGCTTCGCCAGCGCCTCGTCGTTCGTCACGATCATCCCGCCGTCGCCGTCCGCGCCAAGATTCTTTGTCGGATAAAAGCTGAAGCAGCCGAGACGTCCAATCCCGCCAACGGGCCGGCCATCCAGCGTCGCGCCAATGGCCTGGGCGCAGTCTTCGACGATCTGGATGCCGCGCGGTTCGGCCAGCGCCTGCAATGCCGCCAGCGGTGCCGCCTGCCCGAAAAGATGCACGGGGATGACGGCCTTGGTGCGCGGCGTGATCTTCCGCGCCACGTCGTCCGGATCGATGAGGAAGGTGCGCGGGTCAACGTCCGCAAAGACGACCTTCGCGCCCATCTGATGAACCGATTCTGCGGGTGCAATGTAGGTGAACGGCGTGGTGATGACCTCGTCGCCCGGCCCGATCTCCAGCGCGCGCAACGCCAGCGTCAGCGCGTCCGAACCGGAGTTCACGCCGATGCCGAAACGCGCGCCGGCATAGGCGGCGATCTCCTGCTCGAACGCGGCCACGTTCGGACCCAGGATGTAGTGCGCGCCGGCGAGGACTTTTTCGACGGCGGGCAGCAGTTCGGTTTTCAGCGACTCGTATTGCGCCGCGAGATTCAGGAAGGGAACCTGCACAGAATTGAGAGCGTTGGTTGCGGAGCAGAGAGCGCCTTACTTCGCCGGTTGAAACTGGGCCCTGGCTTCCGGCAGCCATTGTTTCAACTGTTTGATCCGGGTTTCGTCGAGCGGATGAGTGCGCAGGAAGGACGGCGTGCGGCCGGCACCGGCCTGCTTGTTGACGTCGGAGAAACGTTCCCAGAAGGCAACCGAGGCTTCCGGCGCGTAGCCCGCCTTCGCCATGTAAACCAGGCCACGATGATCCGCTTCGGATTCCTGATCCCGGCTGTGCGGCAGCAGGAAACCCACTTGAGCACCAACGCCGTAAAGCTGGCTGAATGCCTGCGTCCATTTGGGATTCTTCGCATCCACAAAGGTGCCCAGTCCCTGGCCAAGCCCCTCGACCGCCATGCCCTGGCTGACGCGTTCGCGTCCATGCTGGAGCGTTGCGTGCGCGACTTCATGGCCCATCACCGCCGCGAGTCCAGCCTCATCTTTTGTGATGGGCAGGATGCCGGTGTAAACACCGATCTTGCCGCCGGGCAGACAGAAGGCATTGGCTTCCTTGCTCTCGAAGACCACGAATTCCCACTGCGCTCCGGGCAGGTTGACAACCGACGCGATGCGCTTGCCGACGCGTTGCACGAGGGCGTTCGCTGCGGGGTCTTTGCTGATTGGCGTCTCCTTCTTCATCTGCTCAAAGCTGCTCAGCCCGAGTGCGGTCATCTCGCCTTCTGACACCAGAAGCAACTGACGACGACCCGTCTCAGGGTTCGTGATGCAGCCGGCCAGGCCGCCGAGCAGCAGGATCATCAGCACGGCCGCACGGATAGAATTGAAACATTTCATGGCGCGATCAGAACAGACTCCACGGGAGCCGACAAGCGGAGGTTTGGCGGCAGAAGGAACTACAATCCCAGGCGACGTCACGCGCGCCAGCGCCTTGGACTGCGCGCGCTGCTGCGCCGCTTTCGGAATCGTTCGAACATCCAGAGATCCAAAAAGCGCCGGAGCCCCGGCGCAGTCCAAGACGCTGGCGCGCGAAACTGGGCCAAAGATTCCTCGATTCGTTCAAGAGATGAGAAAACATCCGGTCTATCTTTTACTTTGAAAACCGCGCTCCACTGGCCTCCGCGCCTTTTGGCGTTGGCGAGCGTCAGGCATTCCGCTAACCCTTCTGGAACGACTTAAAGAAACTCTGAACATGAAAGTGAAGCTCGCCTACGGCCAGGGTTATCTCCCGGTGGAGTTCCCGAAAGACCGCACCACCGTCATCGCCCCGAACCACACCGCCGGGCTGAAGGACGAACACGCCGCCATCCTGAACGCCCTGGAGAACCCCATCGGCTCCAGGCCCCTGAAGGAACTCATCAAGCCCGGCGACAAGATTTGCATTTCGTTCACCGACATCACGCGCGCCACGCCGAACGACCGCATCATCCCCTGGCTGCTCCAGCATCTCAGCCACGTCCCGCGCGAGAACATCACTTTGCTGAACCAGCTCGGCACTCATCGTCCGAACACGCAGGCGGAGCTGGAGAAGATGCTCACGCCGGAAGTGGTGCGCGACTATCGCGTGCTCAATCACGAGCCGGAAAACCTCGAGGCCCACGTCCAGCTCGGCACCACGCGCTCCGGCACGCCTGCCTTGATCAACCGGCACGTCGTCGAGGCGGACGTCCGCATCATCACCGGGTTCATCGAGCCGCATTTCTTCGCCGGCTTCAGCGGCGGCATCAAGGGCATCTGCCCTGGCACGGCGGCCTTGGAAACCGTGATGAGCAATCACGGCGTGGAAAACATCGGCGATCCAAGCGCGACGTTCGGCATCAACGAAGGCAATCCGCTCTGGGAAGAATTGCGCGACATCGCGCTGCGCGTCGGGCCGAGCTTTGTGCTCAACGTCACGCTCAACGAGGAGCGGCAGATCACCAACGTCTTCGCCGGAGACATTCTCAAGGCGCACAAGGTGGGCACGGAGTTCGTCCGCAAATCTGCGATGCAAAAAGTCGAGGAGCCGTTCGATGTCGTCGTCACGACGAACAGCGGCTATCCGCTGGACATGAACCTGTATCAGGGCGTGAAAGGCATGAGCGCCGGAGCGCGGATCATCAAGCCGGGTGGAACGCTCATCCTCGCCGCTGAATGCCGGGAAGGCGTGCCCGCGAAAAGCCCGCTCGACAAGCTCCTGCGCAGCGCCGGGAGTTCAGAGGAAATTTTGACGATGCTCGCGACCCCAGGGTTTGTGCGGCCTGAGCAATGGCAGGCGCAGATTCAGGCACTCGTTCAGCGCAAGGCGCGCGTCCTCCTCCACAGCACGCTGCCGGATGAAGTCGTTCGTGCGTGTCACCTCACGCCGTGCGCGGACATCAGCGCGGAAGTGAAGAAGTGCCTGGATGAAGCCGGACCCAATGCGCGCGTGGCCGTGCTGCCGCAAGGTCCGTTGACGATTCCCTATCTGGGATAATGGAGGGGCAACGCGTCCTGATCAGGCCGCGATGGCGTAAACCTTGATCTTGTTGTAGAGCGTCTGGCGACCGATCCCCAGACGCTTCGCGGTCTCCAGCTTGTTGCCGCCGGCTTCCTTGAGCACCTCGATGATCTTGTTCCGCTCCATGGCTTCCATCAGCGTGAGGTTGTCGTCACCGGCATTGCCGGGACCACCATTGATGCTGCTGGCGCTGATCGAGAGATCCGTCGGTTCCACCATCTGCCCTTCGCACATGAGGACGGTGCGCTGAATTTCGTTCTGAAGCTGCCGGACATTTCCCGGCCAGTCATAACGGCGAAGACGTTCACAGGCCTCCGCGGTGAAATCACTCATCAAACGGCCGGCCTGCGCGGCGAACCGTTTCAAGAAGGCGCGCGCCAGCGGCAGGATGTCATCGCGCCGTTCACGCAGCGGCGACAGATGCACCGAGATGGCGCTGATGCGGTAGTAGAGATCCTCGCGCAGCTTGCCGTCCTTGAGCGCGTCGTCCACATGACGGTTCGTCGAGGCGATGATGCGGCAGTCGGTCTTGAAGCTGGTGCGACCGCCAACGGGCCGGACTTCCTTTTCCTGCAACACGCGGAGCAGCTTGCTCTGGGTGTCGATGGGCATTTCGGACAGCTCGTCCAGCAGCAACGTGCCGCCCTCCGCCTGGCGGAAGAGTCCTTTGCGATCTTCAGTCGCGCCGGTGAACGATCCTTTGACTGAACCAAACAGCTCGCTCTCGATCAGTTCACGAGGGAGCGCGGCGCAGTTGATTTTGATGAACGGCCCTTTGTCGCGCTTGCTCAGCGTGTGAATCATGTCGGCGACGACTTCCTTGCCCGTGCCGCTTTCCCCGGTGATCAGAACAGAGACATCGCTCGGCGCGATGCGCTCGATGGTCTTCATCACGGACTTCATCTGCGGTGATTGAAAGATGGGGGAGGAATCGCCGCTCATCCGCTTCAACGCGCCGATGAGCTTGATGTTTTCCTGGGACTGCTGCTTTCGCTCCAGCGCGCGCTCCACGAGATTGAACAGGCCGTCATTGTGCGGCTTCGTCTGGAAATGAAACGCGCCGCGCTTCGTCGCCTCCACCGCGTAGTCGAGCGAGCCGTAGCCCGTGAGAACAATCGCCTCCGTGTCCGGCCATTGGGACTTGAGCGCGGTGAGAAGTTCCAGCCCGTCCGCATCCGGGAGCTTCAGGTCGATCAGGGCGACATCAGGCTGTTGTCCGTTGAAGGCCGCCTTGAGGCTGGTGCCATCGCATGCCTCCATCACGTCGAAGCCGCGCGCCTTGAAGCAATCAGCCAGCAACGAGCGGAGCTCCTGCTGATCGTCCACCAATAAAATTTTGTTCTTCATGATTTCCGTCTTCACCGCTTGCTCCGGCACGACCGAACAAATGTTTTGAAAAGTTCCAGGTGCTCGGCGTGCCGCACGAACAGCCTTTCCGGGTGGAACTGCACCGCCAGCAGATAAGGCAGCGTGCCTTTGGCGTCCGGCGCCAGTTCCATTCCCTCTACGATCCCGTCACTGCTTGCTGCGGTGGCGCGCAACGCCCCCGCCATCCTGTCCACCGCCTGATGGTGCGAACTGTTCACACCGAGGCTTCCACCGCCCGCGATCCGCGCCATCAACGATCCGGGCGCACACTCGACCTCATGGACCACCCGGTCCTTGAGATCCGTCCGGTTATGCGCCATCGCCTTCGGTCTCTGGAGAGGGATATCGGCAAAAAGACTGCCTCCTAAAGCGACATTTAGAATCTGGTGTCCACGGCAGATGCAGAGCAGCGCCTTCCTCTGGCGGAACGCTTCCTTGACCAGCAATATTTCAAAGGAATCCCGCGCAGCGTGCGCCCGTTGAACAGTCTTGGCGACCTTCGCCGGAAGCCGGTCCGTGTACAGTTTTGGGTCAACATCATCTCCGCCCGTCAGAAGAATTCCGCTGGCCAGACGGACCGCTTCACGCACATGCGCGGGCTCGGGCTGACAGGGTAAAATCCAGGGCATGCCACCGGCCGCAGTAATCGCCAGCGGATAGTTCATGGAGAGGCCGATGGAGTAATCGCTGAACTCCGAGCCTTTGTCGTCGGTGCTGCCCGAGATGAGGATGATGGGTTTGGTCGCCATAAATCTGGAACGGGCGGAAGCCAGAAGCGCCGCGATTTCGCCCGGCCAAGAGCTGACAAAGAGCCGGCAGAACGCACCCACCGATCAAGGGCGGGTCAGAGATCCGCTTCCGGAAACCGTTCGCGAATTGTTTTCTCCACGCGCTCGATCTCCTCAGGACGAACCAGCCGGCGTTGCGCGCGGCGGCGGACGCCATCCAGCAGCTCCAGCCAGTCTTCCAGCGGCGGCTGGTTCATCTGCTCCCATTCATCAAAACGTTTATGACGGAAAAAGAAGCTCCACTGATCGCCGATGCGATGGGCATAGACCTGGAATTTCTTGCCTTCGTGATTGGTCTTGTTCCAGCTGATTTCGCCTTTGCCCATGAGATGATTTTAGTAATTGCGGCAAGCGCTGCTGCTCTCGGCAGCCACCAGGCTGGCCGGGCCGCGCTTCGCCTTCTATGCGGTTGCTGGCTCAGGCAATTCCACGCTGGCCACAGCCATCGCGGCAATTCCCTCTTCTCGTCCGATAAATCCCATCAGCTCGTTGGTCGTCGCCTTGATGCCAACGCGGTTGACGTTCAGTCCGAGCGCGCTGGCAATGTTCGTCTTCATCGCCTGGATGTGCGGCGCAATCTTCGGCTGCTGCGCAATCAGGGTTGCATCAATGTTCACGATCCGTCCTTCGCGAAAGGCAACCTGTCGTGCGGCTTCTTCGAGGAACACCCGGCTGGGAGCACCTCTCCAGCGCGGATCAGTGTTCGGGAAAAAGTGGCCGATGTCGGATTCGCCCATCGCGCCCAGGACCGCGTCACAAATCGCGTGCATCAACGCGTCCGCGTCCGAATGGCCGTCGAGACCTTTGGAATGCGGAATCTCCACGCCGCCGAGGACGAGCTTGCGCCCCTCGACCAGTTGGTGAACGTCATAACCGATGCCGACATGATTCATGCGCATGAAGTATAGGGTGGGGACGCAGGCGACCAAGCCAATTGTGTGAACCCACCACGGCGCGCGTGCCCATCGGACATGGCGCCTGTGGTGTCGGCATCCTGCCTGACGCCACGACGGTGTGACGAAATAACCTCAGTCCACGCGCGTCGCTTCCCAGTCGATGACACGCTCTTCGCCGTTCACCTCGGACTCCATCGTTCCCTTGATGACATCTCCGGACGGACGGCCGATATGGCGGGTCACGTTTCGCATTTCCAAGAACGTGCGCTCGATCTCGAAGTAGATGACGCCATTCGTGAACACCCCGTTCGTGATCGACACGGGACCACCGAAGCGCGAAATCGTCTTGCCCGAAATTCGTTCACCTTCCTGCTCCAGTTCCACCCGGCTGTCGAAGCCGCGACCGCGTCCGCGACCGCCGGGAACCGTGCGTCCACCGCCGAAGAAGGAGTTCGTCCAGCGCCAGATTCCTTCCAGTCCGTGATGCGCCCTCATCGCCTCCCAGTCGAACGTCTGCTTCTCACCGGCCCAGTCGGACTCAATCCTGCCCTTGATCGACTGGTCGCTCCATTTCCCGCTGTAAGACGTCACGATGTCCCGGTCGCTGCGACGACGCACGACCTGAAAGCTGACCTGATCGCCGTTCACCACGAGATTGGTCAACGGCGTTTCCCGTCCCGCGCGAAAGCTCGTCTTCCCCGACAGCCGCCCTTCCTCCACATTGAACCGCAGCTTCGGCCGGTTCGTCGTCCCGTCCGGCATCACAAAATTCCAGCGCCACGTTCCCTCCAGCGTGGGTGCCTTCTTCAACGCCTCCGCGTCGGCGGAGTGAACGCGCGGCAATCCGACAACCCCGGCGCAAACCGCGCCCGCCAGGATCAGGATGACAAATTGAGTTCTCATGGGCTTCCTAATTTCTGGGCGGTGCCGCGCCCGCTGGGACAGTAAACTTGAGCGCGATCTTTTCCTCGTTGCGATTGTTGCGGCCGCTGTAAGTCACATCGATTCGATCTCCGCGATCATCCACCGACATCAGGCCGAAGCCGCCCTCGCCCTTGCTCATGCGATAGACACCCTGGCTGTACGGCCCGCCCTTGAGCGATGGATCTTGATCCAGCGGACCGCCGCACATCACGGGAATCGGCGCACCGCCGCCGGTCGCGTAATCGCTGTTGCTTCCGTCGTCCGCCGCCAGCATGTGCGAATCGCCGTGGATGATGCACAGGCCGCGGATGTGATTCGCCTTGATGAAGTCCGCCATCTCGCGGCGCTCCGTGCTGTAAACGCTCCAGTGCTCCTCATCGCGCGGCGGCTGCGTGGCGCGCCCCCGCCCTGCCCGGCTGCTGTTCGTCTGTGACCCGGAAACGTCGTTCGTCCCTGTGGCACCGCCCGCGCCGAAGCCGCGCCCGCCCGTCTGAAGATTGGTCCGTCCGACAAGATTCGTGTGATGGATGTAGCCGTACTCATTCGTCCGCACGTTGCGATAAATGTTTGTTCCATTCCCAATCCACGGCACGGGAGTCATCCAGACGATGAGCGGATACTTCCCGTTCGCCTCAATCAACTGCCGCTTCAGCCATGCCTTCTGGTGGTCGCCAAGGAGCGACTTCATCGCGTCATCCTTGTTCGTCACTGAGTCCCGTTCCGAACGCAGATCGGTCATGATGAACTTCACGCGGCCCGCGGCAAACGTCTGGGAGATAGGGCCGCTCCGGTCGAACACGACCGGATAATGCGGCACGTACTCCTCGTAGGTCAGCCGTGCCGCCTCATGGCTTCTGGATCTGCGGTTCGAATTGTTGCCGCCGTAATCGTGGTCGTCCCAGACGTAGGTCATCGGCACATGACGGTAGAGGTCCGACTGCTGCGGCGAGGCCAGCACCGAATCGTACGCCGCGCGAAAGAGCGTCTGGCTGTTCGAGCGGATGTCGAGGTAATGGAAGTCTCCCATGTGCATGAAGAACAGCGGGCGGTTCTCGCGGATGCGATCAAAGGTGTCGAGCGTCGAACCGGTCCGCGCGCACGAGGCGAAGGCGAACTTGAACGAGGCCGGGCCCGGCTTCGGCATCGTCCGAAACTCGCCACGCCTGGACAGCTCCATCTGCCCGTTCACCTCCAGCGCGTAGTAATACTGCGTGTCCGCCTCGAGCTTGCTCAGCGGAAATTCCACCACGTTGTTGTATGCCACGTCCGCCAGCACGCGGGCCGAATATTCCCGGCCGGTGAGCAGCGGGCTTTTGCTGAAGACGAGACGAGACGACGACGCTTCGCGCGCGAGCTTGGCTTTCACCGTCACGGAGTTGGGCGTCAACGCGCCGCTCCACGGCCCACGGTCCACCAGCGAATAGCTCATGCCGAGCTGCTCGAAGAGGAACGAGTAAACATCCGTGAGCTCCTGAATTCGCGCGCTCAGGGCCGTTCCCATTCCGTGCCCGGTGTTCGCGCTCGTGCGCAGCAGGACCGGCTTGCCGGACGTCGTCGCCGTCTGCAAACGCGCCGTCATCTTCCGCGAATGCGCCGGGTTCACGCGGCCATCGTGATCGCCGGTCATCAGCAGCACCGCCGGATACTTCCCGCCGTTCACGACGCGATGCAGCGGCGAGTAGGCGTGCAAGGCGCGGAACTGATCCGGCAGCTTCACCGTGCCAAACTCCGTCACGTTGAACGCGCCGTTAGGGTCCAATTCCACCCGCAGCATGTCGTAGATGCCGACGTGCGACACCACCGCGCGGAACAGCTCCGGCCGCTGCGTCAACGCCGCGCCCATCAGCAGTCCGCCGTTGCTCCGGCCTTCGATGGCGAGCCTGCCGGGATTCGTGTAGTTCGAGCGGATGAGAAACTCGGCGCACGCCGCGAAGTCATCGAACACGTTTTGTTTCCTCGTGAAATTTCCGGCGCGATGCCAGTCCTCGCCGAACTCGGCGCCGCCGCGCAGGTTCGCAATCGCATAGATGCCGCCCTGGTCCAGCCACAGGCGAAGCGACAGGTCGAACTTCGGCTGCAGGCTGATGCCGTAGCCGCCGTAGCCGAAGAGAATGGTCGGCGTGTCGCCGTTCAGCCGCGTTCCTTTGCGGCGAATGATGTTCAGGGGAACCTTCGTGCCGTCCTTGGACACCGCCATCTCGCGCACCACTTCCACATCGCTGAACGGAACGGGCGAACTGCCGGCGAGCGCCGTCGTCTCCACGCGGTCCCGATCCTTCGCCGGATTGTAGCGCCACCACTGGAACGACGCCGTGTAGGAAATGGTGCGATACAAGATCTCATCCCCCTGCCCGACGACCAGCTCCTGCACCGCTGAGATGGCGGCATCAGCCGTTCCGCGAAGCGTGCGCTCCTCGAAGTCCGCATACGCAAACTCCGACGGCCCGCCATTCATGAAGACCAGCGCCAGCCCGCTCGCCGTCGGACGAAAATCACGGATCACATTCGTGCCTTCGGGAACGATGACCGCCGCCTTCGCCAGATTGGTTTCCACCAAAGGCAGCCGCAGAATCTTTCCCTTCGGCGAGCCGTTCAGCGAAAGCAGATAGAGCGCGTCGTCCTTGCCCGCCTCGATGTAGAGCGGGTCACGGCCAAACTCCACATGGACCACCTGATCGGCAAACGTCGTCACTTGACGCCATTGCCCCGAAGGCTCGCGCAGGTAATGCGCCATCTCGCCGCCATCGCCATTCGCCACGCTGGCGAGAATGCGCCTTCCATCGGGACTCGATGCCAGATCGATCTCCGCGATGCGTGGGAAATCCTTCCCTACCTCGTAGCGATCCTGCGTCGTCGCCGTGCCGAGCTGATGAAAGTAAACCTGCTGAAAGAAGCTCAGGTCCTCCTCGGCGCGTTCACCGGCGTGCGGATAGCGCGTGTAGAAGATGCCCGTCCCATCGCCATTCCACGCGGCGCTGCCGCCAGCGGTCGGACCTTGCACGCGCGGAATCGCATCGCCCAACCGCCGGCCCGTCGCCACTTCATAAAAATAGAGCGTGCCCGATTCGCTCCCGTTCTCCGACAGCGACACCGCCACCAGCTTCCCGTCCGGCGACGGCACATACCAATCGATGGTCGTCGTGCCTTTCAGATCGAGCTGGTTGACATCCAGCACCACGCGCTCAGAGGACGTGTTGGTCACCGAGCCCAAGGCAATCAGCAGCGGCTGCTGCGCCGGCGGCTGGAACTTCAGGAGGAACAAGGTTCCCTTCCGCCAGCTCAACGAGAAGTAATTCGTGGACGGCGCGTTCAACAGGCGGCCGAGGCGGTCTTCGATCCAAGGACGCATCGGAACTTTGTCGAGTGCGGCCCGCGCGTCCTTGTTCTGCGCCGCGCTCCAGCGCTGCACGGCCGGGTCCGCGCTGTTCTCCAGCCACTGATAATCATCTGTGACCTTCACGCCGTGATATTCGTTGATCACCGCCCGACGAGGCGACTGGACGGCAGCGACGGCGACCGAACCCGCCGACATGACGAACACCACCGCCAGCAGGAGCGCGGCTTGATGCAGCGAAGGGTGAAGGGAGCACAACGACCGCAGAAGAGCGGCCCCGAAGGCGTCCAAGCTGAATGCTCGCATTATAGTTTCACGCACCCGAACGTGATCCGGCCAGACTGATCCATCTCACGAAACAGCGAAGTTTTTCGGCACGCCTGACGTTTCAGCCAGTTGATGCAGCCTGTGACAGCAGGGCGCAAGGCGGCGGTTGTAAATGGCGTGCTGCTCTGAGGGACAGTCCAGACTTTCCCACGGTTACGCGCAACGAGATTCGCCTCTCTACTAGGAAGCGAACGCTGCTCGGCGCGAGGAACAGGAACGGCGTCTTGCGCGGTCGCCGGGCTCCGTTCTAACGTCGCGCCATGCAGAACAAATGGCTGGTTGGCGTTTCCCTGATCATGCCTGTCGCGCGGCGGACGCTGTTCGCCAGTGCGCTGGCGCTTGTCCTGATGGCTTGCGGATGTTCCAGCTTCAATCGTGATTGGAAGAAGGCCGCGACCGCTGCGCCGACGTCTGACCTCGGCGGACGCTGGTCAGGCACCTGGCGCAGCGAGACCAGCGGTCATACCGATCAGTTGCGTTGCCTGATGACGCCGCTGACCAATGGCCTGCTCGCCGCGCGTTTCCAGGCGAAGTATCACAAGGGCATCTTCCGTTTCACCTTCAGCTACACCGCGCAGCTCTCCGTCACGAACCGGGACGGGCGCTCCGAGTTTGAAGGCGAATCCAACCTCGGCTGGTATGCGGGCGGCGTATATCGCTATCGAGGCTCGGCCACGGGGACAAATTTCTTCTCCAACTACGATTCCAAATACGACCGGGGCACCTTCGAGATGACCCGTCCGGGCAGCGCGGAGTGAGGACTGTTTGAGTTCGGGCGGGGGTTTTTAACCACGGATGGACACGGATAAACACGGATGAGAGACACGAATTTCACCAATTGGCACGAAGGAGGAATTCTGAATTCGTAAACATTCGTGGAATTCGTGTCTGCCTTTGTTTTCCCATCTGTGTGCATCCGTGTCCGTCCGTGGTTGAACCGCCTTCTCCACCTCAGACTTTCGGTGATTGATCTGGAAACCAGGTCTTCGTTCCGCCAACGAAGGCGGCGCCGATGCCGTCGCCCGGCCACCAATGGTCCTTCGGCTGATCCTGGAAGTAGAGGAAGCTTTTCCCGATGCGTTCGGCGAACTCGAACATCTTCGAGGTCTGCTGTGAGTTGTCGCTCATCACGATGGAAGTCGCGTGCAAGCGCGGCTCAATGGCGAGGAACTCGGCCCATTCGTATTCGGGACGGTGATCGCTGTCGTGCAGGAAAATGTCCACGGGTTCAGGAAACTTCTTGAGCAGCTCCACCGAGTCGCCCAGCAAAATCTTGCCGAAGGACTTATAGGGTTCCGCAAAGAGATGACCGCAGGTCGCAATGATGTCCGTGGCATAGACGAGACCGGAGTGACCTTCCTCCTTGTTGCGCATGAGCGCGGCGGCGATGACCGCCGTGCCGAGCCCACGGTCCACGCCGGTCTCGACAATGACGCGCGGCTTGGTGGCCCGCACCAGCGCATACCAGCCGAGACGGCGTCCGTAGCGCGGCTCGACATCGGAGTTGTGCCGGTCGGGACTGGCGAGCGTTCGCTCCTGAAGCAGCGCGCGCAAGGCATCATCCTTCTCCAACTCGCGGACGTATCGAATGATCTCGGAGACAGGATGCCCGGAAATCACCGCGATGTAGCTGGCGAGATACTTCAGGTTCAGCTCGGTGAGATGATAGGTGTGGTTGTAGTGCTCCTTGGAAGTAAAGGACCAAGACAGCATCGCCACGAATTGCCGGCCGGCATAAGGCAGCGCGACAAACAGGAAGCGGAACGGGATGAGCACGACGCGACCGGTGGCCGTGTATTTGAGAAATTTCCGGAGGGACATAAGATAAAGGGATTCCTGCGCAGGTTAACTGGGCTTCCTGAAGACGAGGATGGGATGGAACGAAAATTTCCATAAACCGAGCTTGTTCAAGAGCCTGGTCATCCAGTCGGCTTCCCACCGGTAGAAATAGGGCGGGCCGTATCCGCTGCCGATTCCCTGCTCCAGTTTAAAACCGACTTCTTCGACAATGCTGGCGACCTGGGAGACTCGGTAAATCTTATCAATCGGCTGAAGGACGACCCAATGAGGTTTGTTCAGCGCCTCGGCAATCCAGCGGAAGATCCGCCAGTCCGGCCGGGGAAAGTTGGGATACGAAACCAGCAGCCTTCCCCCAGGAGCGACCACGGAAAAAATCTGCTCCAACGCCGGCTTTGGTTCCTCCAAGTGTTCGATGGTCTCCATCAGCAGGCAGACATCAAAAGTGTTCTTCTCGTAGGTGAGATGATAAATGTCCCCGGTTGCTGCATGCGCCTGAGGCAGGGCGCGTCGGACGAAATCGACGGCCGTCTGGCTCTGGTCCATGCCGTATATGTTTCCTTCCGGCACCAGCTTCGCACGGGCGATTTCCTGCAACAGCAAGCCCTGGCCGCATCCCATCTCGATCAACTTCATTTTGTCCGTGACTACGAACTTCAGATAGGGGAGCGAGAACTTATACCAAGGTCCAAGGGACACCTGAGCCTGTCGGTAATGCTCATCGTACCAAGCCGCTTCGTTTGCTTGCATCGCGCGAGGGTTATATCGACTGGCAATGAATAGGCACGCATAAAAACATCCTCCGCTCCCGTAAATCGTGCCGATGGAATCCTTCAAAAAGGTTCGGGGCCGGCAACCAGCAGATGCTGGCGGCACGGCCCCGATGCGTTGATGTGACTGGCGGTTATTTCTTTTTCCCGTCGCCCTTGCCGCCGTGAGGCGGCTCTGCCGGATTCTGTTCCAAGTAGGACTCGACTGCATCAATGATCTGCTGCGATGTGCCAATCAATCGTCGCGCCAACGCAGGATGCCGGCCAGACACCTGGGCGTGAACTTTCTTCTGGAATGCTTCAAGCTGGCGGACGCCTGCCTTGAGCCGTCCGTCATCAAAGGAGTTCCAAACGCGATCCAAGGTGGTGAGCAGCGGACGTTTGTCCTTCCGAACCACGTCGGATTCAAGCAACATCCAATACACTTCATCCACCGCATCCTCCAGTGTGATGACCTCAATCCAGAGCGTATCCGTGCCGGACGCTGCGGCGTCGCTGGCCAGCAATACCACCGAATGCGCTCCGACTTCCACGGCATTCGTTGTCATGACACCGGCTGCAAACGGCGTGCCCTCGTCGTCCTTCGACCATAGGAATGCCAGCGCGTCGTTGTCCGCGTCGGAAGACAGGGAGGCGTCGAAGCGAATGTCCGCTGCCAAGCCATCGACGGCGATGACCATCAGGTTCGTCTGATCCGGCCACACGGTAAAGAGAGGTGCAGCCATCGCCTTGGCCACCGGAGCGTGATTCGATGAAGGTGGATTGGGATTAACCGCAATCGCGATATGATCCAAAGCCGCACCAGCCCAGCCGGGATTGAGGCTGACAAAGGAAAGCTTGTGCTGTGAGGCCGATGCGGTGAAGTCCAGCGTCTTTTCCGTCCAGCCCAAGTTGGCGGTGCTGAAGCCTGACTGCACGAAGGAATATTCCTGGCTCGCTCCACCGATGCTGGCGTTCAGTCGCGCGGTGATGGCTCCCACTTCCGGATTCGCCGCCATCAGGAACGACAGGCGATAATGCTGGCCGGGAGTCAGCCCGGAGATCATCTGGCTGATGGTCGCCGCATCTGTCCCGCTGAGATCAAGGCAACGAACGCCATCGCCCGCTATCCAGCGGCTGCCGATGTAGTCCACGCTCGCCGTCTCCACCCTCCAGCCCGTAATCGTCGTCGAGTTCGGCGCAGCTACATCTGAGCTGACGCCAGGGTCAAGCCCCAACTCGAAGCTGCCGTTGGCGACCAAACCAGAAGGCAGCGGTGGAGGAGTTGTAGCGTTACGAGTGATTGTCGCCTGAATTTTCAGACCCGAGCCATAAAGCCTTCCGTTGGCTCCCCGTCCCACCAAAAAGTCTATGGTGTCACCGGGTAGTAGCTCCACAGAATTGGTATATCCGCCTGATTCTGTCGCTCCAAGGAACTGGCCAAACAGCTCACTTCCGTTTTTCGCCACATGATAGTCCGAATCATCTCCGCCGCTGCTGATACGCGGAGCGACCGCGCTGGCAATGAGGTAAACTCCTCCTTCGTTGGCGGGCACCGTAAAGCGCATTACTGCAAAACTGCGACTTGATCCTTCCGGCCCCGCGTAACACCAGGCGATATTGGGCGGATAAGCTTCGCCACCTGAAATCGCAGTCGCCGTATTAGTGTTGGCATAAATCGCTGGAGCAGTTTGGGTATGCCAAAGAAGAATCGGCAGACCATTCTCACTCTGAACAGTCTGGTGAGAGTCTAGCAGGTTGAACGGGGCACCAATGGCTGATTGATAGCCGTAACTCCACGGCCCGTTGGGATTGGTCAAGGCGAAGTCTCGGCCCAAGTTGTGAGTGACCACAACCGGCGGATGCGGTGTGTCATTTGTTACGGCGACGATGGCGACATGATCCAAGGCCGCCCCAGCCCAGCCGGGATTGAGGCTGACAAAGGAGAGCTTGTGCTGTGAGGCCGATGCGGTGAAGTCCAGCGTCTTTTCCGTCCAGCCCAAGTTGGCGGTGCTGAAGCCTGACTGCACGAAGGAATATTCCTGGCTCGCTCCGCCGATGCTGGCGTTCAGCCGCGCGGTGATGGCTCCGACTTCAGGATTGGCCGCCATCAGGAATGCCAGGCGATAATGCTGGCCGGGAGTCAACCCGGTGATCATCTGGCTGATCGTAGCCGCATCCGTCCCGCTGAGATCAAGGCAACGGACGCCGTCGCCTGCCGTCCAACGGCTGCCGATGTAATCCACGCTCGCCGTCTCCACTGTCCAGCCGGTGATTGTCGTCGAGTTCGGTGCAGAAACATCCGAGCTGACGCCAGGGTCAAGCCCCAGCTCGAAGCTGCCGTTGGCAACCAAGCCAGCCGGGGAAGCTTGGATGAGATTTGTAGGAGTGATCGCCACATCAATTTTCAACCCTGATGCAGAGCCACTGTTGTCCTGGCCTCGGCCCACCATGAAATCCACCACATCACCAGCGGCGAGCACTAGAACGTTGGTGTATCCGACACGCTCAGACGGAGCCAAGAAGCGACCGAATAGCTCAGCTCCATTCTTCACGACGTGAAAGTCGGTGTCTCCTTGGATATTCCCATCATAAACTGGGCGTACATCCGCTTTCACAAAATAATTGCTCGAACCACCCACAGGGACAACAAAACGAACAACTCCGAAGCCATTGGTTGCGCCATCAGTCCCACTATACAAAAATGTCGTTCCGGGCGGAAATACACCTTGGCCATCGGCAATCGTGATGGTCTCAGAAGTTCCGTTTCGGTAAATCGTCGGCTCTTGTCCTGGCAATAACTGCCAATACTCAAAAGGATTTAGCCCTCTGATTTCAAACGCCGAAAATGACCCGTTGAAGTTCGGTTTGGCTCCATAACTCCACACTCCGTTAGGATTGTTTGTTGGGGAAAAATCGCCGGCAAGATTGTAGGAGTCAGTTGAGGGCGGTGTCGGAACCTGAGTGATGCGCACCCGTGTCTTTAGGCCTGAACCAACATTACTATTGTCCTGACCGCGTCCCACCAAGAAATCTATCGTGTCGCCTGCGGCCAAGAGCAGGACGTTGGTGTATCCCGTGCGCTCTGTTGGAGCCAGGAACTGCCCGAAAATCTCCTCTGAGTTTCTCACGACGTGATAGTCGGTGTCTCCTTGCGGCCCGCCGTCATAAGCCGGAGCGACATCTGTTTCAAGCAGGTAACGGCCCGCCGCACCTGCCGGCACCTTGAACCTCACGGCGCCGTATGAAAATGGACTGAAGTTAATCCCACCAAACATCCAGACGGTCCCAGGCGGGATGGTCAAAATACTGCCGAACGAAGCTGTCGAGGAAGTGGTGTTGCAATAAATCGTTGGCTCCTGTGCCTCCACCAACTGCCAATAGGCTATTGGAACTCCGCCCAAAGAGGTCGATCCGCGAATCGCGTAAGGCGCGAATCCACCCGTCATGTTGGTCTTGGCCCCGTAGCTCCAGACGCCGTTGGGGTTGTTTGTCGGTGAAAAATCACGAGAGAGGATATAATCAGCCGGCGAAGGAGGCATCGGTGGCGCATCAACTTTTCCAATTCGCACCTGCGTCTTCAGTCCAGAAGCATAGCCACTGTTATCCTGCCCGCGTCCGACGAGAAAATCGACGGTGTCGCCAGCGGCGAGAGAGAGGGTGTTCGTATAGCCAGCCCGATCCGCTGGGGCCAGAAAGCGCCCGAATAGCTCAGTCCCATTTTGCAGGACGTGGAAATCGGTGTCCCCTTGAATATCGCCATCATAGGCGGGGCGAACATCTGCCTCGACAAGGTAGCTGCCCGAAGCCCCCGCAGGCACCGTAAAACGCACAACACCGAAGGCGTTGGAAGTGACGTCGTTGCCACTAATCAGCCAGATCGTCCCTGGCAGCAAAGTGAGCTGGACGCCCGCGCTTGCAGTGTTTGTAGTGCCGTTGAAATAAATTACCGGTTCCAGATTGGGTAAAAGCAGCCAGTATTCGATAGGCACTCCACCAGTAAAAGTTGTTCCAGGAAGTTTGAAAGGTAGCAGTTCAGCACCCAGCGCGGATTTGGAACCGTAGGTCCAAACTCCGTTAGGATTATTGGTCGGTGAGAAATCTCGCGCTACATCATAGATCGCAGCGTGAGCGGTAGCGTGGGCTGCAAGCGCAGCCAGCCCGATTGCCAGTGTTTGATTCGCGATCCTGCGAAAACTTTCCATCCTTGCCACCGTGGACGAATATATTCTCCTAGACATAGTTTTTCCTTAGTTTTTCTCTTCAGCTATTAACGCCTTGATAATTGCGGCATTCGCCCCGACGCGCAACCGGAATCGATCCACGATTTGTGCCTAAATCCACTCCGATGCGGACTGGTTCTAAACCGAATCTATGCCGTCCGGAACAGCATGAACCACGGATGGACACCGATGAACCAGATCAGTATCGGATTCTGATGGAGGAACTTCATCATCAACCAGTGGATTCAACCCTCAGCCTGCCACCTCATTCAGAGCGGCTTGCGGGATGGTTGGCGTTCCCACAGGGCGAAGGTGGCTGCGGATTGCAAATCAGCGCTCCGGGAACACTGCGATGATTCGGGCAACAGGCCCCGAACATCGTGGTTGGAAAACGCTCGCCCTCATTCCCTCCCCCGTTGAAGGGCGAGGGAGGTCCGCCACACCGCCCGCCACTTTCAATGGCGCCGGGTGTGATTAAAACCGGGTGAGGGCATGAGCCTGAACAGTGCGGGAGGGTTTGAGTGGAACGGGCGACCCGCCCGTTCTCGGCGGCAACTTGCCGCCGAGCCTCGGCACGAGCGTGCTTGAAGCAAAACAGTGGATGCCTCCACGCAGAGCGGCGGGCGGGTCGCCCGCCGCAACGGGCCGGTGGCCCCGTTCCACCCAGACCAACTCCGGACCGCTGCGGCTGCCACGGGGTTCATGGATTCCTTCCGCACCGCCGCGATTTCACCTGTCATCTCCGACCGTTGAAGCGCCATCCGGATCCATTCCCATCCCTGCCCCGCCATTGTAACCGACACCGGCGACCACGCGAATGCCCGCCACGCCCGCGCCAATGCCGCCGCTGCACTTTCCCCGGGCAGCCCCAGCATGGTCGCGCGCAGCCCCGCATTCGGTCCCGTCAGTGGCGAAGCCTCTTTTGTCAAAGCCGCTCAAGTATCCGCCGCGAGTGACGATTTATCTTCTGGGCCGGCAAAACCGCCTCCCTCGGTAAACAAACCGAAGTCAAGACAACACACTCCACAATAAACCTCCCACATCCCTATGTCTGCATCACACATCATCCCCCGCACGCCCGCTGAACTCTGCGAATGGTTCAATAGCTTCACCACCGAATTCCCCGCCGTTTCCACTTTGCTGGGTTTTTCAGAGGCCGAGAAAACCACGATTCTCAGCGAGGCATCATGGGTCGTCTACGCCTGCCGCATGTCGGCCGATGCCTCCAGCCTGAACCAGGCGTGGACAGACTGGCGCGATCGCCTGCTTGACGAGCCCGCCTCGCCCGAAGCCGGCCCCACGCCGACGGGTTCCGCGCTGGCCGTGCCCGCCGGTTCACCACCCGCACCCGGCGTCATCAACCGGTTCCGCGCCTACATCCGCCGGATCAAGGCCGCGCCCAATTACACCAGCTCCATCGGCGAATCATTGCGCGTGATTGTCGCCTCCTCACCCGTGGACGAGGCCAGCGCCAAGCCCGCACTGACCGCCGAGCCCCTGGCCAATTTCAAGGCAAAGGTGCGCCTGCCCAAGCGCGGGTTCCCCGGTCTGATTGTCCAGGCACGCCGCGAGGGCGAATCGGATTGGACCGAGCTGGGCGTGAAGACATCCGCAGTGTTTGTGGATGAACGCCCGACCGTGCAGCCCGGCAAGCCCGAGGTGGTGAATTACCGCGCGATCTACAGCCGCAACGATCAGCCGGTCGGCCAGTGGAGCGACGTGGTGGCGGTGACAAAGCAGCCGTAATTGGGAACCCATTTTGCCCTCCGAAGTTGGCCGCAAAGAACGCAAAAAGCACAAAAAAGGACGGGGCAATCCATTACGATCCCGGTGGAACGGGCCACCGGGCCCGTTCCAAATCCCAACGGGATTCCATCCATCAGCCCATGGGTTGCCGAGTCGGCGAAGGCTACCCTGGGTAAAGCCCGCAAATGAAATCCAACCCTGAAAGGGTTTCATCATCTTCGCGTTGCCAAGGCAAACGATTCAACCCTTCCAGGGTTGATCTTATCTTCCGGTCCTTTACCCGGCGTAGCCGATTCCATCGGCAACGCCGGGCTGAATGATGCAATCCCGTTGGGATATCGAAAACCGGTATGATTGCCATTGCCCGGATTGGACTTCCGAGAATCCCGACGGGATTCCATTCTCCGGTCCTTTACCCGGCGTAGATCGTGCCGCATAACGCCGGGCTGAATGATAAAATCCCCTCGGGATATCGGAAGCTGGAGTTGGAGTGATTGCCATTGCCCGGATTGAAGGTCCGTGAATCCCAACGGGATTCCATCCATCAGCCCACGGGTTGCCGAGTCGGCGAAGGCTACCCTGGGACAATCCCGCGCATTGAACTCAACCCTGAAAGGGTTGCATCAGTCCCAGACATATGCCTCGTCGAAGGTCAGTGCATACCGTTGCAACAACCGGCGGAACTCATCCTGAAACGTCAGCTTGCGGTGATGCTCCTCCTGCCCGGCGATGTAGCGACGGACTTCTTCGATCTGGGAATGACCGATGGAGAAGACGCCGTAACCACTTTGCCATGCGAAGGTGGCGAACTCCGGCGCACGCGTCTTGATCCAGAGCGACGAGCTGCGTTTGACCTCCTTGACCATGTCGGCGGGCGCGCAGGTGCGCGACAGGACGCAGAGAATATGCACATGATCTTCCACGCCGCCCACGATGACCGGAGGGCAATCGATCCCGTTCAGAATGCCGCCCATGTAATGGTGCATTTCTTCACGAAAGGCCGGCGCGCGCAGGAGTGGTCGGCGATCTTTCGTGGAGAAGACGACGTGCAGAAGAATCTTGGCGAGAGATTGGGACATGGGACGAGGATGGTGAAACAGACGGAGTGATTCAACCCTTTCAGGGTTGATGCCGCTACTGGACGCACACCCGGCGTAGCTCGTCCCTCGCAACGCCGGGCTGAATGATGGAATCCCGTTGGGATATCAGAAGTCGGTAGGCTTGCCATTGCCCGGATTGAAGATCCGTGAATCCCATCGGGATTCCATTCTCCGGTCCTTTACCCGGCGTAGATCGTGCCGCATAACGCCGGGCTGAATGATGCAATCCCTTCGGGATATCAGAAGTCGGTAGGCTTGCCGTTGCCCGGATTGAAGGTCCGTGAATCCCAACGGGATTCCATCTCTCAGCCCACGGGTTGCCGAGTCGGCGAAGGCTACCCTGGGTAAAGCCCGCAAATGAAATCCAACCCTGAATGGGTTGCAGCATCTTCGCGTTGCCAAGGCAAACGATTCAACCCTTCCAGGGTTGATCTTATCTTCCGGTCCTTTACCCGGCGTAGCCGATTCCATCGGCAACGCCGGGCTGAATGATGGAATCCCGTTGGGATATCATCCCCCCAACGCCGCCAAGGCCGTAAGTTCTGGACAGCCTGTGGACTGGTATTTAGCTTCGCGCCCATGTTTTTACCTGTCGGTTCGTTGATGATTAGTCTGGGAGAGGGGTCATGATCGTTAGGTTGCTTCAACGAATGGTGAGCACGGGCTACCTGCGCAGTTGCCAGCGGTGTAACGACTGGAGTGGAACCCAGGTAGCCGCGCTCCACCCGAAGTCATTGCTGGATGTCGGCTGTGCCGATGGAAGTTTTCTCTTCCGCTATCTCAAGGATAAACCGGAAGTGTTTCACGGCATCGAAGCCTCCCCTTCCCTCAAGCAGCAGGCAGAAGCTAAGGGAATCAAAGTCACTGCAGTCGATCTGAATGGTCTGTGGCCATACCCCGACAACACCTTTGATGTTGTGCATTGTGCGCAAGTGATCGAACACCTGCACAACACCCGCCTGTTTGTTCAGGAACTGCGGCGGGTATTGAAACCGGGCGGTACCGCCCTGGTAACTTCCGAAAATCTGACGAGCTTCTTGAATCTGGGTGCCATGGCCATGGGCTACACGCCTTTCACACTGATGCGGATGTGCGGTTGGTATCTGGGGAATCCGCTGGGACTGCACTATCAGGAACATGTGGAAGAAGGGGTGCCGATAACCGACCCAGCGTTTGCGGGCGTGACAGGCCACATTCGCGCGCTCTCCGTGCTGCAGGCAAAGGAACTCTTCGAGCGAATGAAATTCCCGGCAGAAGTGTCGTCCATTGGGCTCATGCCGCTTCCCGACTGGCTGGGCCGGCTCCTGGAGCCGATCATGTATCGCCGCGGACACCTACTACTCATCAAAGCGAGAAAACCGTGAACGCGTAACGAGCACTAACGATATGAATCCGAGTATCTCTCCCGCTTCACGCCCGCAGAATCATAGATATATCATCTGGCTGTTATTGATTTTAGGAATCCAGCTTGCGGTTCTATTCTCAGGCAGCTTCAAGGCGGATCAGGCGCATTTCGCCAATGACGGGCCGCTCGGGGCTCAAGCGTCCCGGATCTATTCGCTGCCGGGCGCGTTCTTTGGCATTTGGAGCGATCTCTATTGGGTGGGAAGCAATGGCGGCAATTACACGGCCAATTTTACGGGCCTTCTGCTGTGGCTTCTGGGCCCGGTTGGCTTCAACAAGTTCGTCGTCCCCTCAGCGCTCTTGCTTCTCGGCGTGTCAGCCAGTTTGTTCTTCCGCCAGCTTGGATTCAAAGCTCTTCCCTGCATTCTGGGCGGCATCGCGGCGGCGCTGAATTCAAACTTCCTGTCCAATGCGTGCTGGGGTCTTCCCAGTCGCGCGCTCGCACTGGCGGCCATGTTCGTGGCGCTGGCCGCAGCGCAAAGCAGCCTCAAGGGACCTCCGCTGCTGCGCTGGACCAAGAGCATCCTCGCGGGACTGGCGATCGGCCTGTCGGTTTCGGAGGGCGGCGACAACGGCGCCATCTTCAGCTTGTTCTTCGCGGCGTATGTCTTCTGGATTCACTGGCATCACAAGCCGGAGGAACAAAAGCCTTTGGCCCGCCTCGTCGGCGCAGGCGGCAAGCTGACGGTGATGGTCGCATTCGCCCTGCTCATCGCGTCACAAATCGTAAACATCTTCTTCGGATTCACGGGTTCTGGAATCGCCGGGCTTGATCAGAAAGGAATGTCCCCGGAGCAGAAATGGAGCTTCGCGACCCAATGGAGCCTCCCGAAAGCGGAGACGCTCCGGGTCATCGTGCCTGGACTCTATGGCTACCGCCTGGACACGCCGAGCGGGGGCAACTACTGGGGAGCGGTGGGTCAAGACCCCTCGTATGAAGCCACCAAACAAGGTTTTCCCCGCCATTCTGGTGCGGGCGAATACGCCGGCGTGCTCGTGGTCTTTGTCGCGCTCTGGGCCGTCGTCTTCTCGTTTGTTTCAGCAGGCCCGGTCTTCTCAGACAAGGAGCGCCGGATGATTTGGTTTTGGGCCGGTGCCGCGCTGCTGGCGACCGTTCTGTCCTGGGGCAGGCATGCGCCGTTTTATCAGTTCGTCTATGCCCTGCCCTACTTTTCCACGATTCGAAATCCCATGAAGTTCATGCATCCGTGCCACATGGCGCTGATGATCCTCTTCGCGTATGGACTCAAGGGGCTGTGGAAGAACTACGTGGAGACAACGACCGCTGCCGTGGGCAAAATCAAGATCCCAGCCCTTCAAGCGATGGAAAAGAAATGGCTGATTGGCTCGGGAATAATCGTCCTGCTCTCCATTCTGGCCTTCTTCATCACCGCCTCGTCCCACAACGGGCTGTCGAACCACATTGCGAGCCAGGGATTTGATCCGCAGCAGGCTTCTGACATGGCAAAATTCTCCGCGAAAGAGATCGGCTGGTCCGTCTTTTTCCTCGTCGCGGCGGCCGTGGCGGTGCTGCTCATTCTCCGGGGAACTTTCAGCGGGTCGCGTGCAGTGCAGGCGGGAGTGCTCCTGGGCGTTCTGCTGGTGTGGGATCTAGGGCGCGCCAGCGGTCCGTGGATTCAGTATTACAACTACAAGGAGAAATACGCCAACAACGGCGTGTTCGAAGCGCTCGCGGCGAAGGCCAACGAGCACCGGATCGCAATGCCGCCATTGCAGGGCGATCGGAACTTCTCGATGTTCCAACAAATTTATTCGGTCGAATGGCTCCAACACCAGTTTCCGTACTACAATATTCAATCCCTCGATCAACCTCAGGAACCACGTATGGCTGCGGACAAGCAGGCCTACCGTGAGGCGCTAGGCGCCAACTTCGTCCGCTTGTGGGAACTGACGAACACTCGTTTCGTGTGTGGCATGGCCGGGCAGTTCGTGGATGCCTTGAATCAGCAGCTTGATCCGGCCCGGCAGCGATTCAAACTTCATACTCGCTTCAACTTCTTTCAAAGCCCTTCCAGCGGCGTGATCGGGGCGCGAGCGGAGGAGAGCGGACCATTCGCGCTGATCGAGTTCACTGGCGCGCTGCCACGTGCGAAGTTATTCACGCAGTGGGAGGTCAGCGCCAACACCACCAACACGCTCGCACGGTTGGCGGACCCGGCTTTCAACCCTCACCAAACGGTTTTGGTCGCCGAGGACCTTCCGAGCATCACAGCGGGGACTTCCAATGTTGCCCCTGGCAGCGTAGAGTTCGTGAGTTACGCTCCCAAGCGCATTGAACTGAAAGCCACTGCCACCGCGCCATCTGTTCTGCTCCTCAACGACAAACACGAGGCGGACTGGAATGTCTCCGTCGACGGGCAGCCAGCCAAAATGCTCCGGTGCAATTTCCTCATGCGCGGTGTCCAATTGCCCGCCGGCAATCATACCGTCGTCTTCTCTTACCAACCGCAGTCCACGATTTTCTTCATCAGCCTCGGCGCGATGACCTTTGCGTTTCTGCTCTGCGGATTCCTCTGGTGGAGCGGACGGAGGCAGGACACGAACTAGACCGCTGATTGCGATGAATGCTTTGAGAGTTGGTTCGCCCTCACCCCGGCCAAGATTGGATTTGTCTGACGCCGAGGCTTCGCCCGCAGTCCCAGGAGAGGGAGCGCAATGAGCCGGCCAATCCCAACGGGATTGCATCACTCAGCCCAAGGTTGCGAGGCACGAGCTACCTTGGGAAAGGCCGATGAATTTCTCCCCAACCCCAACGGGGTTGCATCTACGGGCGCAGCGGGAGGAGTGCTGCAACCCCGTTGGGGTTGGAATGCTTTGGCTGGACATCCCCAGGGCAGCTCGTGCCTCACAACCCTGGGCTTCACGACGGAATCCCGTTGGGATTCAGGCAAGGGCCAGGCGACGGTTTCGGGAGGTTCTCGATGAGGACGTACACTCACGCTTACAGGATTCCTGTCCATACATCATTCCCATGAGCCATCAGGATTCGTATTACCGCCAGAACGAGGCGTATGCGGAGCATCTCGCGAACTGGGATCCGGCTCTCTACTCGAAATACGCCCGGGCGCTGCAACCGGCAACCGCAGGCGCACGGGCGCTGGATGTCGGCTGTGGCGTCGGTCAGGTGGTCGCGCAATTGCAGAAGGCGGGCTTCGAGGCGCATGGCGTGGATGTGTCCGGGCCCAACATCGAGCGCGCACGCCAGGTGTCGTCCCGCTGCCGGCTCTACGACGGACGCGCCCTGCCCTTCCCCGATCAGCATTTCGCCAGCGCCGGTGCGCTGAATGTGCTGGAGCATGTCGATGAGCCGGAGGCGTTCATCCGCGAACTGGTGCGCGTGGTGGAACCGGGCGGGCGCATTGTGCTGTCGAGCCCCAATTTTTTCCGCGTGCTCGGCTTTCGCGATTATCATCCGCGCATGAGAGGCGTCGGGAGCAAGTGGCGGAACTGGCGTCGCCTCCAGCAGAAGCGCGCGCAGATGAAGTCCGCGCCGGACTCGGTGCGGTTCGACCGGATGCCGCCGATAGTGAAGGAGCCGTTCACGCCGGATGACGATGCCATTGTGGCGACGAACGCGCTGGAGATGCAGTTCTTCCTCGAACGCGCCGGATGCGTGGTGGAAAGCGTCTCGTGCTGTGATCGGGACGTGGCGAAGCCGGTGGATTTCGTGCTGAACCTCGGACCGTGGCGGTATGCGATGTTCAATTCATTCCTGATCGCAAAGCGAGGGGAGTGAGAAAGTGGGGCTGACGCAGGCTGACAGGTTCTCCCCTGTTTTTTGATGACTGCACCCACCCCATCGCGGAGCGAGGAGGCGATGGTAGCCGTGGGCTTCAGCCCACGGACCGGGACCGAAACCGTCCTCGTCGCGGAGGGACGAATGAGGGATCTCTGCCATCCTTAATGGCTTTCAAGCGTCGCTCCGCGACGCACTCGTTCGCCTCTTCACCGTGGGCTGAAGCCCACGGCTACCGTCACAGGGTCGCTCGCGACCCGGAAGCGGACCGGATGAGGCGTTCCTCCCAATGAAATCAGGGGCCGTGGTTGATATGCGTCAGCCTTGGGTGGGAGAGGGAGAAGCACGAAGCGAGGTTCCACCTGAATTCGACTGCGGCTTCGTCCTAATCTTCGGCTATCCGCCTCCTCACGTCGGCGGCTACAAAAGCTACAATCCGGTCGGGTAATCGAGGAAGGACCAGGGGAGACCGAAGCGTTTGGAGAGGTCGCGGGCGAGGGCTTTGACGCCGAAGGTCTCGGTCGCGTAGTGACCGCCGTAGAGGACGTTTATGCCAAGCTCCTCCGCGAGGGCGTAGGTCCAGTGCGCGCCTTCGCCGGTGATGAAGGTGTCCATGCCTTCGGCCACCGCACGTTTCAATTCATTGCCCGCACCGCCCGTGACCATGCCGATGCGACGACAGGTTGATGGGCCGCCGGGAATTACCAAGGGTTCGCTTCCGACCGCCTTCTGCAACCGCTGTTTCACTTCTTCCAAGGAAAGTGCCGCGCGCACTTGCAGGCCGATGTGCTGTTCTTTGTCGTGGAAAAATGGCTGCGGATTCTTGAGTTCCATCGCGGTGCAAAGCTGGATGTTGTTGCCCAGCTTGGGATGCAGATCGAGCGGGAGATGGGAGCTGTAGATGGCAAGGTTGTTGTCCATGAGCAGACGCAACATCTCGTGGGTTTTGCCAGTCCAAGGCTGACGCGGGCTCCAGAACAGTCCGTGGTGGACGATGAGCAGGTCCGCTTTGGCAGCGATGGCGAGCCGGATGGTGGAGAGCGAGGCATCGACCGCTGCCGCGATACGCGTGACCGCGCCGCGATTCTCCACCTGCAGGCCGTTCACTGCGCCGCTGTAGTCGTTCACTTTGTCCGTGCGGAGAATGCGGTCGCTGTAGCGAACGATGTCCTTCAAGGCGGTCTTTGGCATGGCGAAGTTTTAGCTGGAACAATGGATTTGAAAACCACGAATGACGAGGGGGACGGGGGGGAATACATTTCAACCACGGATGCACACAGATGAACACGGATGAGGATGAGAATTTTACTGGGAGCAAAACCATCCACGCGAACAGCAACTCAGTGTTTCCGCTTTCCCGTGCGGCCCGGTTCCGTTAGCTTCCGCTCCGCTATGGTGCTCGTGATCGACAACTATGACTCGTTTACCTACAACCTCGTCCAGTATCTCGGCGAGTTGAAGGCGGACTTGCAGGTGCATCGCAATGATCAGATCACGCTCGAACAAATCCGCGCGTTGAACCCGGAGCGCATCCTCGTCTCGCCCGGTCCCTGCTCGCCGAAGGAAGCCGGCCTCTCGAACGAGATCATCCGCGAGTTCGGCCAGACGATTCCGCTCTTCGGCGTCTGCCTCGGCCACCAATGCATCGGGCATACGTTCGGGGCAAAGGTCGTCGTGAATTACCGGATGATGCACGGCAAGACGTCGCTGATTAAGCACAATGGAAAGGACCTGTTCGAAGGGATGCCAAATCCGTTTGCGGCGACGCGGTATCATTCGCTGGTCATCCAGCGCGATACGCTGCCGGATTTCTTGGAGGTGACCGCCGAGACGGAGGAGGGAGAGATCATGGGAATCCGGCACCAGGAGCTTCCCATCTGGGGTGTGCAGTTTCATCCCGAGAGCATCCTGACCGAGAGCGGGCGCACGATCATGAAGAACTTCCTGAAGCTCAAGGCCGGCAAGTAGCCGGTCGGCATCGTGCCATATCCGCAAAAATTTCAGCGCGAAGATCGCCAATCTCCCAGGGTCTTTCGGTATGAAGAGATCATTGAGCGAGGAGGCGCAGGCATTGGGTGGGGCGGGAGTGGAGGTATTCGCGGATTTCCGGCAGCGGGCGCTCAGGAAAATGT
>Ga0163153_10001580_pt1 | contig 35744 bp, 24 predicted proteins | sample OliLakLV19MP6IB1_FD_148629 | JGI IMG/M metagenome (GOLD analysis project Ga0163153, IMG submission 148629) | Freshwater microbial mat bacterial communities from Lake Vanda, McMurdo Dry Valleys, Antarctica - Oligotrophic Lake LV.19.MP6.IB-1 | ecosystem: Environmental > Aquatic > Freshwater >... | reverse complement strand
GGATTACATCTTAAAGGCTTATAAAACGAGCACGCGCCATACAGCCGGGAGACTGGTGAAGTTAGCCGTCAATACACGGGTCATCGTATTTCCTGAATATCAGCGCTATATCGTTTCCTAGAGGGATTCCTCATTGGTATTACCCATAGTCGTGGTCTTGAGCCGGATTTCCTCGTCGTAGGTGAATGTCCCCGACGACACCTGTCCGGATGCTGGGACGGGGGAAACCCAAGTACTCCCATCCACATCGTACGTGGGGGCAATTTGCGCGGTGGGTGAAGCAATTTGCGTGTATTGATTCACGTCATTGACCGTACGGTCAAAAAACATCCCGCAGCACGCGGCGTAAATGACCATCACAATCAACCCCGCTTTTGCGCAGAAAATTCCTGCCGCAAAAGGTGCGGCCTGCTCGTCCGGCCAAGGGCTGGCCCCGTATGCCGCGGCCCGGTTCATCTCAATGGGTATTTATCCAAAAAATGCATTGGCGTGGATTGTGCAGCAAAGATCGTCCCGAGGTAAAGAAAAGTTTCACGGCAAAAAGTCCGCGGTGAAACGTAAAGTTCTTTAACACTTCACCTACGGTTTTAGATCGCGGCGGTTGACGACAAAATTCAGGATGAGAACCCAGAAAATCCCGGCTAAGGCACCTGTGGGCATCTGGAGCGGGTACGGCATACAATAAATAATCAAGACAGTCGGGAACCAGAAACAGAAATTTGAAACATAGGCCGGGGCATAACGTTTTTTAAAATACTGATCCCTGAGTTCATCAAGAAATATTTGTGATTTAAACCCACTGTCACGCCATGAAACAGCCAGGCAATTAAAAATATGCATAAAAAGCAGGGTAAAAATAAATTGATCAGCAAGAGCCTTTAAAAGCAGGGTCATCACATCCCGGCCATCACCGAAAACCAATGACTGACCTTTATAAAACAAGTCAACGACCATTCCATTGAGGCCCCAATAAATGAAGTTAAAAACATAATATTTCCAGCTATGCCGCCTCCATTTATTTTCCTGCGAAGTCAACCATTTGAGCAGCTCCGAAGTCAACCCGGCTCCGCACCCGCCTAAAATAAACGCAGAGATAATCCCGGTTTCATTACGCCAATTCGTCACACTGACCAACCAATCGTGAAAAAAGGGAACCATATAATAACCCAGAACCAACAAGAGGATCAGACTCTGGACAATCAATCCGGGTTTAAAATTTTCTTTAGCCCCCTCCCATCCTGGGTGCCAGTATTCATCCAGCTTCACGCTCACAATATCCCGTCAGTTAATTATTTATAACTCACGCATAACCCTCATCTTTCCGGGGGTCAAGCCGCAAGGCCTGAATAAAAAAATATTTACTTTTGTAACCTTCGATTATGTCGTAAAGTCTAGAGAGATAATTCAACAAAAGGTTTCCCCCTCAATTTTACCTACCCGAAATCCCGAAGAGCCTGAATAAAGTATCACTCCTCAGTATCAGTCTATTGTTTTTAATCGCCCAATGTCCCCTTCTTGAGGCAAAAACCCATAAAAAATCAGGAACGGCGACCCACGCCAACGGTAAAACCGGGTCCTTTGACCGGACGGCTACCCGACAAAAAGACGGGAGTGATCTTCACTCCACAAAAACAACGAATTGGCAGAATAACGAAGGAGGCCAAGTATCCCGGACTGCAAACAAGAACTGGGATCAGGACTCCAAAAGCGGAACGACATCAACTACGACTACCCGAGCTGATGGAAAGACAGCCACGACTGAGGGAACCGTGACAAAAACCGGTGATGATACGATTCATGCCGAAGGGACACACACAGGATACAATGGCGAAACCTCCACCTATGAAAAGGATATCACCAAAACGGGTAACGGTTCCGCAACGGTGAATAGCACCTATACCGGCGCGAATGGACAGACCACCGAAACCACCAAGGAAGTGACAAAAACTGAGACTGGCCACACGACAACAGGATCCTACACAACCAGCGGCGGACATTCCGGAGATTTTAATAAAACTGTTACCAATAGCGATGGCACCCGGACAGTAGACTCCGAAGCCACGACAGATACAGGAAAAACAGCTAACCGGAATGTGGTCACGACCAAAGACGGCAATACGATAAACCGCAAAACCTCTGGAAAATGGTTTAATGGGCGACAATGGAATAACTCTGAATCAGGCACTGTGAGTACAACCAAAGAATAGGGATACACCGATGGGATGTGACTGTCCCGGCATTAGGGACACATCCCCTCCTCGGGCAAATTCCTCCAATCACCCTCGCAGGAATGCCTCAAAAAGATCCGGCATTCCCGTTTTTTCTGCTCCGTCCCCCAGAGTTTATTTTGCAATTTGCACTGGGATCGGTTAAATTAGCCACTTCTATGACATCAAAAGGACGTGCCATCATTGGAATGAGCGGGGGAGTCGACTCCTCCGTCGCCGCCTATTTCCTCAAACAAGCCGGATATGAGCCCATCGGAATCACGATGAAGGTATGGCAAAAATGTATGAGCCATGCCGAGGAGAAGTGTTGCGGCCCCCAAGCCGTCGCCGATGCACGCGCCGTTTGCCACGCCCTAGGCATGCCCCACTACGTAGTGGATGAGGCCAAGGAATTTGAAAAAATCATCATTGATTATTTCACGAGCGAATACAAAAAAGGACGAACCCCAAACCCCTGCGTCATGTGTAATGAACACATGAAATTTGGGTCCCTCCAACAAAAAGCCCTATCCCTCGGGGCGACCTTTGTTGCCACCGGCCACTATGCGATTATCGAGGAACGCAACGGGCGGATGATTTTGCGTAAAGGGGCTGACCGTAAAAAAGACCAGTCTTACTTCCTTTTCAGCCTCGATCAGGAACAACTCCGTCATTCAGTCATGCCTTTGGGTGATAAAACCAAACCTGAAATCAGGGCTATCGCGAAGGAGCTCGGGCTGAAAACCTATGACAAGGAAGACAGCTTCGAGATTTGTTTTGTTCCCGGTAATGACTATGCGGCATTCCTCGAAAAACGGGTGGGCGCGGAGAATTTCTCCAAGGGGGGTATTTACGATAAGGAGGGAAAATTCATCGCTGACCATGACGGCATCGAACGCTTTACCATAGGACAACGTAAGGGGTTACCCGGGGGCAGTCCCAAACCCCGTTACGTCATCGATATCGATCCGGATACCAGCCGGGTCATCGTGGGTGACCAAGAGGATCTTTTCGTCTCGGAATTTAAGATCGACCGGGCCAGCTGGTCAGGGATCGAAAGGCCTACAGGCCCCATCCGTGCTTCGGTCAAAATCCGTTATTCACACCCGGGGGCCATGGGAACAGTCATTTCCCTCGATGAAAATGAGACCTTGATCAAACTTGATGAACCCCAACGCGCTGTGACACCGGGGCAAGCCTGTGTGCTTTATGACGACGACGTGGTCTTAGGCGGCGGATGGATCATGCGGGAGGCAAAGATCGCCAATGCCCCCGCCCAAGAAATGGTTTCTATCATTTAGCCACTGAAAAATCGCTGCGTGCACCTACTTCAAGGATTTTGGAATCAGGCACTTTCTTAACCGGTCTGTAATCCCCCCCGTGGCTTTGGCCTCCGTCAAAGGGGGTGTTATAAACCGCATTATAACAGCAGATCATACTCCACCGGGGATTAGGGGATTCATTGGCCGCAGAGCTATGCAGTGTATTACTATGAAAGAAACAGGCATCGCCGGCTTCGAGCTCCACATGGACAAGGTCAAAACGCTTTTTGGCACCTTCCACCCTTTCTAAATCTGCACCAGCTTGATTCCCCACTGTCCCATGGTTCACCCGGCCTAGGCGGTGTGAACCCTTGAGGACCTGAAGGCAGCCATTTTCTTTATTAGCGCGGTCGATGGCGACCATGACACTGACGAGGTCAGGGGAAAGGACTTTGTCATTATACCAGTACCCATAATCCTGGTGCCACTCCCACGCCCCGCCCACAAGAGGTTCTTTCATCATGATTTTATTATGAAATGTGTAAACCGGACTATTGAGCAGTTTTTCGACATTCGAAACGATACTCTCACAACGCGAAAACATGCCGTAGAGGTCTTCCCCGGCAAAGTCCCAAAGTTTCAGTTTACTTTTACGGCCTTTGGCATCTGGCATATCCCATGCCGTCCCGATAATGCCGAGGTCACTTTTGGTTACTTCGAGCAGGAGATCCATTTGTTCCTTGCTAAAAAAATTGCGGACAATGACGTAGCCGTCCCGGTGGAAGTCGTCGATTTGGGTTTGGGTGAATGTGTATGACATAGGGTTTGTTTTGATTAGGGGTTTTTAATTGAATCTTGTGTAAAGAATACCATTCTTCTCCTCTTTCTCCATAGACAGAATCAATAAGATGATGGACAAAAACGATATTTTTGCTTGTTTGATGCCATGGCCAAATTCCTTGGAATCGGGTTTCTCCCCGAACCCCTCATGCGGTACCCCGAGCACAAGGATAAACATTGGGAACTGGTCCTTTACACCCACGGGCAAGGCAAAACCCGGATCGGAAAAGAATGGATTGCCTTCCAGCCGGGCACCATTATCTGTATGCCGCCCCATATTCCCCAAGAGGAGGTCAGTGAGGAAGGTTACCGGAATATTCATATGGGGACGGATGAATTTCCCTTTTCAAAAACCGGGGGCGTCATGGTTTATCAGGATACCCCCCAACAGGAATTCCTCTCCCTGAGCACCATGATCCTCAAAGAAATGCGTTTTGGCCAAAAAAACTCTTATTACATCTCTCAACACCTTTTTGACGCCATCATCCTCCTCTTTGATCGTTGGTCTACTTCGCAGGATATCCATCCATCAGTGGAGAAACTCCGTCATCTGCTTTTTGACAATATCGGCAATTCAGGATTTCAGCTCAGCCAAGCCATAGAGAAACTCGGGGTCAGTCCGGATCACTTGAGAAAATTATTCATGAAAACGATCGGAAAAACACCATTGAATTTCCTCACGGATCTACGAATAAAAGAAGCCTGTCAACTCATGCAAGTCAGGGGTTTAAAAATCAAGGAAGTCGCCGCGCGAGTCGGATTCGAAGATCCCTATTATTTTTCCCGGCAATTTAAAAAGGTCACGGGCAAATCTCCCCAAACCTACCAAGACAGCCTTTAAAAGTAACTTTTACTCTTTATGGGTGCAAGAACCTATGGACTTAAGCTTTTCGCAGCTTCCCCTGAGCTGGAGATTCTGGCCTTCGAGTTTAAAGCCCATTTTCCGAGAGACTTCCTCCTCGATTTCTTCAATCTTATCCTCGTCAAATTCGAAAATCTTTTCACAATCCTGACAAATAATGTGGTTGTGATTTGGATGCTCCGCATAGTTCGGATCGTAGTATTTGCAGTTCTTTCCAAAATCCATCTCACGGAGGAGACCACTCTCCACCAATATCGGTAATGTACGGTAAACGGTCGCGCGGGAAGCGCTCTTATCGAGCACGCGCGCCATGTCGAGGAGCTCTTCCGCAGTAAAGTGTTTTGTTGTATTAAAGGCAGCCTCAACAATCGCCAACCGGGGACCGGTCACACGCAGACCCTTGGACTCCATAAAACTGATGACTCTTTTCTTGGTTTCCTGCAACATGCCGCTAAACTAGTTTGACTTCTCATTTTTGACAATCTAAAATTGAGAATAGTCTCAATAGAAAACCTATAATTTTGCGTGAAAATATTTATAACAGACATTCCCGATGATGGAAAAGAGTTCGAGGGCGAGTTGCCAGGATCGATCTTAAGCGTTGATGATAAACTAGTTGACGCAAAAGAGGCGATTCAATACCGTCTATTCCTCTTAAAAGCGACCGAGATTGTCACCGCCACCGGGAGTATTACAGCCAGTATCCGGGCCATTTGTGGACGGTGTTCTGAATATTTTCCGGTTAAACTGCACCTCAAAAACTTTGCCGTGACAGTGGATATCCAAGGGGATGAGATAGACCTGACAGAGGAGATACGGGAAGAAATCCTGCTCCGTTTGCCAATTATCCCAAAGTGCCCCTTGACTTCCAAAGGTTTATGCCCATACTCCTACCCTTTCGAGTCGGTGCGCCAAGCAGATACTGACATCGGTGAGAATAATGAATTTCCGGACGAGAAATCCCCTGCGGATGTATGGGGAGTCTTAGATCAATTAAAAAATCCTGAAGAATAATAAGAAAGGTACAGTTTATGGGTACACCAAAACGCAAAACATCACTATCACGCCTCCGTTCACGCCGCGCCGCAAAGCGCTGGAAAGCTGGTCAACTCGCTTTCGACAAAGAATCAGGCACTAGCTTCATTCCTCATCGGATCAACCCGGCGACTGGTCTTTACAAAGGCCGTCAGGTGATCACTGTGGAAGCGGCGAAATAATTCGATAGAAATTCAAATCTAAAAGATTTTGCCGCTTACCTGTGAAAAGGAAGCGGCATTTTTTGTTAAGCCATTTCTTATATGAGAGTATCATTGGATGCCATGGGCGGAGACCACGCCCCACAAAATATTATCGAGGGAGCAGCCCTTGCGCTGCGCTCTGATGCCCGTATAAAAACCCTCTTTTTGGTCGGCGACGAGTCCCGGATTAAATCGGAACTCGAAAAGCACCGTATGTCGAATGATTCACGGGTGCAAATTGTCCATGCTTCACAAGTTGTGGAAATGGATGAGGATGCGATTATTGCCGTCCGCCGCAAAAAAGATTCCTCCCTCTCTAAAGCCGTTAGCCTCGTGAATGACGGCAAAGCGGATATTGTGATTTCTGCTGGGAATACCGGGGCATACTTTAGTATATCCCACCTTAAACTCCGTACACTAGAAGGTGTCGACCGTCCCGGTCTGGCCTGCCTCATGCCCGGGCGGGATAGCCGTTTTATCCTGATGGATGCCGGGGCCAATATTGATCCGAAGCCTGAACATATGCTCCAATATGCTTACATGGGCTCCCTCTATGCTGAAAAAGTATTCGGCATTAAAAATCCTCGCATCGGTCTTTACTCGATCGGCACCGAGGAGAATAAGGGGAATGATTTAATTATCGCCACCCACCAGCTTTTAAAAACCAGCGGGTTGAATTTCTGCGGGAATTTCGACGGGCACGAGATTTTCTCCGATAAATTTGATGTTTTGATCACCGATGCCCTTACGGGAAATACGATCCTCAAAACAGCTGAAGACACTTTCCGTGCTGTGGGTTACTGGATTAAAAAATCCGTCAAAAAAAGTCTCATCCGCAAAATCGGGGCACTCCTGATGAAAGGTTCCTTCGCTGACCTGAAAAAAGGGGCTGATCCGGATGAATTCGGTTGCGCGGTACTCTTAGGCATCAATGGTCTGTGCTTAAAAGCGCATGGCTCAGCTTCGCCCCGGGCTATCCAGACAACCATCCACCGTGCAGGAGACTTTGTGCAGCACCATTTCAATGACCACGTGATCCGGGTTTTAAAAGAGGTCTCTCAAAATAAATCTTTCCCTGCTGACGCGCTTCGTTAGACTATTTGTCATATGTCAGCAGAGAATATGTTGCACCAAAATATTCGTTCCGCCCAAATTGTAGGAACAGGCTTTTACGTCCCTGAAAAGGTTTTAACTAACCACGATCTGACCAAAATCGTCGAGACCACGGATGAATGGATAACGACCCGCACGGGAATTAAAGAACGCCGGATTGCGCACAAAGACGAGATGACCTCAGACATGGCGTCAAAAGCTTCCCTCATGGCCATAAAAAATGCCGGGCTCGAACCGGGGGATATCGACCTGATTATTTGCGCAACAGTCACTCCTGACACCGTATTCCCGTCCACTGCTTGCTGGATCCAGCATAAAATCGGCGCAAAAAATGCGGCTGTTTTCGATCTCCAGGCAGCCTGTGCTGGTTTCATCTACGGCATAGAGACAGCCCGGAATTTTATTGCTACCGGCACTTATAATAACGTTCTGGTCATTGGTGCGGACAAACTCACCTCCTTGCTGGACTGGACTGACCGTAATACCTGCGTCCTCTTCGGTGATGGGGCCGCCGCTATCGTCATGCAACCTGCCAAAAAAGGCAAACGTGGCGTGATTAAAACCACCCTTGCTGCTGATGGGGGATACCATGATATCCTCAATATCCCTGGCGGCGGATGCAAAATGCCCATCTCTCAGGAGCTCGTCGACTCCCGCCAACATTACATCAAGATGAATGGCAAGGAGACCTTTAAACAAGCTGTCACCTCCATGAGCCAAGTGGCTGTGGATACCCTTGAAAAGGCTGGGCTCAAAGCTTCCGACCTCGCCATGGTTATTCCCCACCAAGCCAACAACCGTATTATCGATGCCGTCGCCCAGCGTCTGGGTGTTACCGACCACCGTCTTATAGTCAATGTCCATAAATACGGAAATACCTCCGCCGCTTCTATCGGTATCGCCCTCCATGAAGCTGTCGAGGAAGGCCGCCTCAAATCCGGCGACCTGATCCTTATGGTCGCCTTCGGCGGTGGACTGACTTGGGGCTGTACCATTATCGAGTGGTAACCTTTTAGTCCCGAGATGGTTCCCTTCATCATTTTACTACCATGGGGAACCTCCCAAATCTATCGTTAGGGAGAGTTCTTTTTTTTTAACCCGCGCGTCCACTGGCTTTTACCATCAGCGCAAATTGCTCTACGACTGCGGAATAGGTCGGGTGGGCTTTGAGTTCGCCGAGGCTGAAATCCAGACGCTGGCTCCAGTTTGAATCCGCGGACAAACCGGGTTCATTAAACCTCTGGGTATTCCCGAGTAAATCGGTAATCATAAAGACCGCGAGCCAACAATGATTATCCAAAATGAGCTTCATCATAGCTTCGTGGATGAGGGGATTAAACTCGGCGGGAGGTTGTCCTTGCCTCCCGAGTGCCAAGCCAAGGAGTCTCATCAGGCGTTCTATATCTAGCCAAGCCTCATGTCCGCCGGGGCCTTTCCAACGCGCCACAATGTCGGCATAATAAGAAGCCATCGGGGGATGATCATGGGTGGCAAAGGTAATCAGCGTTTTCTCCGGGTAATCGGATGGAGAAAGGAATTCACGAGTCTCCTCATCCCTCACGAAAATCGGAATGGTAAAACCGGGAATAGCGAGCTCCTCTAAAATCGGTTTCACATAGGATGGCACCACCCCGAGATCCTCGGCGACAACCCCTTCTTCCGCAGCAAATTGTTTTATCTTATCGAGCAAACGATATCCCTGAATGGAGTTTTTCACTGCCAAATCCACAGGTTCATCAGGATATTGAAGGAATCCGGGGAGGAGACCGCCCGTTTTCTCCTTCGCCTGCTCAAGTGTAAGATTCATAAATTCCCCATTCTTTTCAGGTGTCCAAGGGAAAGAGTATATCCGGAAGAATCCGAGCACATGGTCGATCCGGAAAAGATTGAAGACCTTACAGGTCAGGCGAACCCTCTTTTTCCACCAAGCAAAATCCTCGGCTTCATTTTCTTTCCAGTGGTAGAGGGGGATTCCCCAGTTCTGGCCCCATTTTTCGGTGAAAGGATCACATTTAAAGAATGTCTCGGGAGGAGCTCCGCCTGACCAATCGAGATCAAATATCTTTGGGTTCCCCCAGACATCGGCACTGTATCGGCTCACGCCAAAAGGAATATCGCCCATGAGCTGAACCCCGTTTTTATCGGCGTAAGCTCGGATTTCAAGCCATTGCGTGAATGCGACCCACTGGACATAGGCAAAAAAGTCAGCCCTCTTTTCTAGAGCCGCTTTATCCTTGTTCGCAGCGATCCATTTCCGAGTCGCAGAACTGCACACGTGATTCAAGTGCCACTGGGGCCAACGCGCATCACCCTGATAGATTTCCAATAAAAGGCTGAAGAGTGAATAATCCCCTAACCAATCCTTGTGCTCATTTTTGAAAGTATCAAATGCCTTGCGCGATTGATTGTCGCCCCCGGAAAGAAACCCTTCATAAGCCGCTTCGAGCAATTTGCGTTTTAGGGGTTTGACCAAACTATAATTCACCGGGCCAGGACGAACCCGTCCAAGTACATCCGGGGTCGCAATTTGCGCGAGATGAGCAGGATCAAGTCCGGGGACTTGTTCCGGTGTCATCGTGATATAAACGGGGTCGAGAGCCAAGGCACTGACAGCATTGTAAGGGCTATTATCCCCGCCTGTCTCATTGATAGGTAGCAACTGTAGGACACCTACCCCTACCCCCTTACAAAAATCAATGGTCTCTTTGACTGCCTGAGTGTCCCCGATCCCCAGATCATCGGTTCTTCTCAGGGCGAATACCGGTACAAGGAGTCCGGCCTTTTTTTTGCTGAAATCAATAGGCATAAGTAAAAAATGTTAGATAGCTCATACTCCCCCCATCCGATAATCTCAAGTCGCAACTTTCATTATCTTCATTTTTGAAATCTTGCCGATCATGAATTGATAAGGTTAAGTAACCCTTGTGAAAAACGATTCCCCCTTTTCCCAGAACAAATTGCTCTTCGGGCGAGATCCCGAGGAGGCCATCGTCGCTGTCGAACAAGCCAGCGACTACGAAATGGAGATATTCACCCGGCATGGTAAAACCCTCTCAAGCCGCAAGGTGGAATTCACCCCCTTCCTCTGGACCGTCGATGGTGCCTTGGGGAAATTCCCCGGGAAAGCCGACACGGAAAGTTTTAGCGGTGAATACGCCTACACGACCCTGGCGACATTCCCTGACTGGAAAACCTACTCGGACGCGCGCAAATCGCTCACCTCCCAAAAGGCCCCTTGCCTCGCACTGAATGACCCGATCCACCAATTCCTCCTCGCCACTGGGAAAACCTTTTTTAAGGGGATGCTCTATGAGGGTCTCCACCGGATGCAGCTCGATATCGAGACCAATAGCACGGGGGAGGAATTCTCCAACGCCCAAAAGGAGGATGACCGCATTCTGGCTATCGCTGTCTCGGATAACCATGGTTGGGAAGAGGTCTTGACTGACGGGGACGAAAGCAAATTGCTCCAACGGCTCAACAAAATCATCAAGGATAAAGACCCTGACATTATTGAAGGTCATAACATCTTCCGTTTTGACCTACCATACATCCAAGCCCGGGCCAAACGGCATAAAGTCAAACTCGAATGGGGCCGCGATGGCAGTGCACTATCCTCACGCGCCTCCCGCCTACAGATTGCCGAGCGCACACTGAATTATCCTAAGTTCGAAATTTATGGCCGGCACATCATCGACACTTATATCCTTGTCCTCTTTTATGATGTCGGTACACGTGAGCTGGAAAGCTTTTCCTTGAAGGAAGTCGCCAAACATTTCGGATTTGCCTCCAAAGACCGCACCTATATCGACGGCGCAAAAATCGCCCAGACATTCAAGGATGATCCTGAAAAAGCAAAGGCTTATGCCCTCGACGATGTGAGGGAAACCCGTGCGATTTCAGGGTTACTGAGCCAGAGCTATTTTATCCAAGCCCAGATTTTCCCCTACCATTTCCAGAATGTGATTATCCGCGGGAACGCCACCAAGATCGATTCGCTTTTCCTCCGGGAATATTTTGAGGCTAAAAAAGCGATTCCTTTTGAACCCGAGGCCCGGGGATTTCCTGGTGGATACACCGACATATTTTTCGAGGGAGTCGCTCGAAATGTCTGGCATTGTGACGTCGCAAGTCTGTATCCCTCCGTCATGCTGGCTTTTGATTACGTCCCGAAAAAAGATACACTGGGCATATTCAAAAAAATGTTAATCGACCTCCGGGAATTCCGCCTAAACTCAAAGAAACTGGCGCAAAATGCAGAAACCAAAGCGGAAAAAGATCATTATCAAGCCCTCCAACAAACGTTTAAAATCCTGATCAATTCCTTCTACGGTTACCTCGGTTTCGAGCAAGCCCACTTTGCCGATTTCACCGCTGCCAGTGAAGTCACCGCCAAAGGCCGGGAGATTATTACCGAGATGATGAATTGGCTCAAAGACCGGGGGGCTAAATTAATCGAACTGGATACGGACGGTATTTATTTTGTCCCACCCGCCGACGGGGCTGAGAAACTGGAAGACGATATCCAAAAAATCCTGCCTCCCGGGATCACTGTGGAGTTTGATGAACGTTACGAGGCTATGTTCAGCTACAAGGCGAAAAACTATGCCCTACTTAAACAAGACGACTCCATCGTGATTAAAGGGGCCTCGATGAAGTCCCGTGGTCTCGAGAAATTCCAACGGACTTTTATGGAGGAAACCGTCTCCGCCCTGCTCCACTCCCAACCGGCTAAAGTGAGCAAATTGCTTGAGGAATACCGGAATAATCTGACGTCCGGGAAATGGCCCGTCGAGATATTCATGAAAACGGACACCCTTCAAGATTCCCTCGTTAAATATCAGGAGAAAATCTCAGGCAGCGCCCGTAACCGTGCCGCCGCCTATGAGCTCGCCCTCAAGAGCGGGCGCAATTTGCAACCCGGTGACCAAGTCTCCTATTACATCACCGGTAAAACCAAGAAGGTCAAAGTCTTTGAAGCGGCCAAGCTCGCGGCTGAATGGAATCCCGAAGCCCGCGATGAAAATATTGATTACTACCTCTCTAAACTCGATGAACTCTACAAAAAGTTCGAACCCTTTCTGAATCCTGTCACCGAGAAAGAGCCAGAGTTATTTTAGAGTGCTCTCGCCCTGATGATGATTTAGGAAGTCCCCAAAGATTATTCTTTGTCTTGGACGATAAAATGAGCGAAACGGTGATGGAGGGGTTCGGGAATAATGGCTTCGATAAAGGCATTCTTATTCGTATATCTCTCATGGAGGATGGGCAATTTGCTGCGGACTTCAGCGATAGCGTGGGCATCACCGATCGGGATTTTTAAGCGGTAACGCTGGGAACGGTCTGCGAATTGACGCATAATCTCGTCGGCAAGCTGATCCAGCCCGGTATGGTTCTTAGCCGAAATCGCCACGGAGTTTGGGTAATGTTCGACTAATTGCTCAACGCGGTATTTATTTTCGAGTTTATCGATTTTATTAAAAACTAGAATCGTGGGTTTCCCCCAAGCTTCGATCTGTTGGAGAATCGCATCTACCGCCTCCATGTGTTGCTCGAAATGTTCATGTGTCACATCAATGACGTGTAAAAGTAAGTCAGCGTGGACGACCTCCTCCAGAGTAGCCTTAAAAGCCTCTATCAGATGCGTGGGTAATTTCCGGATGAATCCCACTGTGTCCGAAACAAGGATCGGGAGCTTATTGGGCAGGATAAATTGGCGGGTCGTAGGATCCAGTGTCGCAAAGAGTTTATCCATTGCGAGCACTCCGGCCCCCGTCATGGCATTCATCAAAGTCGATTTTCCCGCATTGGTATAACCCACCATGGAGACAACGGGAATACCGGTTCTCTCGCGCGCATGGCGTTGGGTAGCGCGGGTGGACCGGACCCCTCCGAGTTCATTTTTGAGGCGGGAAATTTTCTCCTGGATGCGGCGACGGTCGACCTCGAGCTGGGTTTCACCGGGACCACGGCCGCCGATGCCACCCGCCTGCCGGGAAAGGTGGAGCCACATCCGTTTCAGACGTGGCAAAAGGTACTGGAGCTGGGCGAGCTCCACCTGGATACGTCCTTCTTTGGTCCGGGCACGTTGGGCAAAGATATCGAGGATGAGTTCTGTGCGGTCGATGACTTTGACCTTAAAAATCTCAGACAAGTTACGTCCCTGTGCCGGATTTAGGTCATCATCAAAAACAACCATGTCTACTTTTTCACTTTTGCAGTATTCGGCCAGCTCCTCCGCCTTGCCTTTCCCTATATAATAAGCTGCTTTCGGATAATCCAGTTTTTGGTGGAAAACCCCGACCACCTCCGCCCCGGCGGAACGGGCTAACTCTTCGAGCTCTTCCAACGACTCTTCCACATCCCAAATGGTGTGTTCACCATGGACGAGGCCGACAAGCACGACTCTTTCGACAGGTACTGGGGCGAGTTTATGCATCATAATTTTCAATATCCCGGGCAATTTGCGCAGCGGCCAAGGCCATTGAGGACTCGGGCGCAAGTGTAATGAGTTTCATATCCGTTTCCTTAGAGAACCATGTTTTCTGGCGTTTAGCAAATTGCCTTGTCTTTATTTTGATTTCCAAGACACATTCATCCAAGGATGCTTTCCCTTCTATATGGGTCACGACCTCCTTATAACCGATTGCCTGCATCGCCACTGGGTTATGAATCAACCCCTTTTCGAGCAAATTGCGCACTTCATCCACCAATCCCTCTCCCATCATCTGATCAATCCTGTGGTTAATCCTCCGAGTCAGCTCATCCATGTCTCGATCCAGACAAAAAACTATTCCTGACCTTCCCTTCCCTTGCCAAGACGTGCGGCACTCGACCAATGACTTCCCTTCATGGGAACAAATTTCCACGGCCCGGATCAGGCGCCTCTTATTTTTCCAGTCTGATTGATTCAGTCCGTGTACACCGAAAAAGGCGACTTTTTCTTGGAGCTCATCCAGCGGGAGATCTTCGAGCTCCTCACGGAGATGGTCATTCCGGGGCAAATTGCTTTCCAGGCCGTAACGCAATGCCCTTATATAGAGACCTGTTCCTCCTGCATATAGGGGTAATTTTCCGTTTGAAACTATTTTTTCTTCTGCAATTTGCGCGTGACGAAGATATTCGGCTGTATCAAAAATATGGTTTATCTCCACCAGATTAATCGTGTGATGGGGTATAAGTTTTTGTTCCTCAACTGATGGTTTAGCCGTGCCAATATCCATCCCCCGGTAAACCTGCATCGAGTCAGCAGAAATAATCTCCAACGGAATCAACTTGGCCAATTCCAGTGCAATTTGCGATTTTCCGGATGCGGTCGGCCCGACAAGCGCAAAAAATGGGGGAATCTCTTTACTCACTGGCTTTGGCTGGCAGGAGCCGTGTCACTGACACAGCGGAACCCGATATCTTCACGTTTTTCATGCGGACTAAAATCATTAATGCGGAGGGACATTTTCACATCCTCCGTGTACCAGCTACCTCCACGAACCATAGGCACTTTGACCACCGATATTTTTTTACTCCGGTCCCAGGTATCGGTCCATTCCGAGACATTCCCAGCAAACCCGATAACCCCAAAAGGACTCTTATCATCTTTCTTAGCATCGACGGGTGATACTTTATTGAATCCGTCTATTCCACCGGGGGTCGCATAGAATGCGCCGTTATCTGTCCCTACATTTGCTTTTTTGGCATCCGGCTCATTACCCCAAGGATACACATATCCTTTAGTGCCACGAGCCGCCTTTTCCCATTCTTCCTCTGTGGGTAATCTTTTTCCGGCCCATTTTGCATAAGCATAGGCATCGTACCAACTCACGTTAAATACGGGACTATCCCAAGAAAGTAACTGCCCCTGTTTACCCGGTATGGGGAAAGGCATTTGTTTTTGAATTGCACTCAGGACGGCCGTCCAGTTCTTCGGTGTATTATCCCTGTCTTTACTGTCCTGCTGGTATTGGGCATTTGCTTTACCCACCGTCGCATTTAAAAACTCTTTGTACTGGTAAATGGTAATCTCATATTTATCGATCCAGAATGCTGGCAGCGATTTCGTCTCACCATTTTGGTAAATAAATTCCCCCGCAGGAATCTGGACCATCTCAATAGTGGTCAGGCGGGGTTTCTCTGAACGCAAAGCCCAGACGACCCCCGCAGCCAGCCCCAGCAGCACAAATAATCCCACCACTGCAATGAGAAAATTACGTTTCTGTTTCTTCTTCATCTCTGCCAGCGCCTTGATTGCCGACTGGTCTTGTTGGGCGATTTCTATTTTTTGTTGGGGTTTATAGGCGGATTCGATTTGTTTAACATCCTGCTGGAGGGCAGCATAGGAATCATACCCTTGATCCCCAAAAAGAAGCATCCTCCCCAATAAAGAAAGAACCTGTGGCTGCATGCCTGGGGCTTTGGTGAAAGGCTGCAGGGACACACCCAACGCATTGATTTCAGAAGATACCATCACATTATTTTCCGGGTGAATGATCGCCGGATTGGTGATTTTCACATTCCCGTTAATATCCACAAGGACATGCCTTGCCTCGACCAAATGATGCCAGATTTGATTCCGCTGCAAATAGGTAAATGCTGTACAAATGTCGAGGATCAGCTTCAGGATTTTGACGTTATTCATGCTCCCTGGATTCTCTGCGAGTTTCTCCAGGGATTCACCCATGAATATTTCTTGGGAATAATAATACCACCCTCCGGACTCACCGGCTTCAAAAACAGCCGTAATATTCGGGTGTTGGAGCTTGGCCTTTGCCGAGGCTATATCCAGAAAACCACGGGATTGGAGTGGATCCACGGCGCGTTCAGCAACAAGGACTTTGAGGGCGACCTTACGGTTAACGCCGATTTGAACAGCCTCATAAGTCTTTGTATAGGCATCCTCATACATAAGCCGGTTTACCTGGTAATTACCGACTTTTTTACCGATCAACTCCGAATGATCCTGAGTACCAGAAGCTTCCTTTTTCTCATCACGGATCCTTACGCCTTCCATCAAGATGTGTTCCCATCCTACTTTAATCGTCTGAGGACAAGGGAACTCTCCCTCATCAAAACGAAAACTGCCGTAATCCCATGCAATAATCTCGTAGACGGCTTGTTCCCCCTCATAGATGCCGCATTCAGCGTGTTTGAGGGCGCCTTTATGGATATAAACATTTCCATGATGATGGTCGCGGCTGAAAACTAATTTACCTGTGCGTCCGCTAATACAACACATTTGAAGGATATCCACGAGTGAAAATTGGTCGAGGTTTCCGGAGAACCCCTTCTGTTCCTCTTCTTCTTTCTGCCTTAAGACCTGGGTAAATCCTTTTTTCTGACCGGTCTCCATATTCTCGCCATACTCTGAAACAAAAGCCGGTTTAACAGGACTGATTAGGCTGGCTGATTTCGCCGCGATCTGGTGGATACTTTCGACGATAGGCTGGGCAGTAACCGCGACAGCCTTCACCACCACCGGGACTGCCTGGACTACAGGTGCAGCAGCCTCAATGACTGGCGTAATAACCACCTCTGGTTCCGGAGCAGCAACTACCGGAGCCACCTGTACAGCCACGGGCTGTGGATCCGCTACTGCGACGGGAGTGGCAGGTCCTTTCTTAAAAATCAGTGGGACTATCGCCGCAATCAAGCCTTGGGCATCAACCGGTTTTGCCAGTACTGGTATCCCTGCCGCCCTTTCATCACCGATGAGATAGGCAGGATCATATCCTGTGAGGAATAAAATAGGAATATTCGGATAATTCCCCTTCAGAAAAGCCGCCAAATCACCACCGGAAATTTCTGGGGTATAAATTTCGGCAACCACCAAATCAACTGTCTCTTTCTGCAAATAATGATTCAAATGCTCCCAGTTTTGAGCTTGAAGCACCTGATAATTTGAATAGGGTGAAAGGATCCCGACAACATGTTGTAATGCTTCGTTGTCAGAATCAAAAACGAGAATTCCTTTAGACATATTTAAGGGGCCAAAGTTTCTTTGGCAGGAAAAAGTTGGGCCAACTGGGAAGGATCCGCATAAACATCTTGTAGTTTATTATCATAATATATCCTGATAATATAGCCATATAAATTTCTTGATATTCCACTATTATTAAGCTCTTTCTGCCAAGTCCCCCTAGGAACCTCATAAACGACTTGCATAAATTCGGGCCCATCAGCCCAGTCCACATAATTATCGATAAAATTTGCCTTAACACGGGCTTTGGTAGAGACCACTTGGTTATTACTCAACAAGTCATAGAAATAAACCTGTATTTTGACCAAGGCCGGATCAATGACTTTCACCGCACTTTTGCTTCCTACCTGTATTTTAAGGAGCATCCTCTCATCAAAAAGGGCACTATTATCCCTTTGTGTATCCACGTTATCCACAAAGACAAATCCCTCCCCGGTAGGGATCTCTGCAGGCACCCCGGAAATATCAGTCCCTTTTTCATCCAGTTTTTTTCTCAAAACATCCATTTTCGCCAATGTCTCAGTATGAACCCTGCTGCTTTTATTTGTTTCTAGTTCCAAAACATTTTGCCATGAGTCTATCGCTTTTGGCTTATCATCAAATGACTCATAAAGCTCTGCAAAGGCCACATGGGTAGACGTATAATCTGGGCCTATTTCTAATGCCTTTTGAAGGTTGGTTAATGAGAGCTGGAAATTCCCCGCATACCTTTCTTTGGTCGCCGCATCAATATAATCCTTGATTGTTTTGATTTGGGCAGGTGTTAAAGGGATAATCACAGGAGCCGGAACCACTGTCTCAGGAATGACCACTGTTTGATTGGTCTGAATTGGAGACGGGACAGTCGGGGGCAAGGTCGCCACCTGTTCGACTTTTTCTTTCGTGGAGATGGATTGTTTTGAAAGCATTCGTCCAAAAGGCACTACAAAAACCGAGAAGAGAAAGGGGATCGAAACCATCACACCAAGAATGATCAGGGAGGCAATAAATATTTTCCCCTTTCTGACCCTCATTTCATCCATTGCCGTAGCCATCTGACTTTATATTCCTTTCGCGACTTTCTTGACAGGTTATCCTATCAGGATAGTCTCATGTCTTCCAATTATAAAAAAGAAGAATGTTATGGCAGAAGATACCAAAAATAACCAGCAATTGATGGAAAAGATCGTCGGCTTGTGTAAACGCCGGGGCTTAATTTTCCAATCCAGTGAAATTTACGGGGGAATCAACGGATTCTGGGACTACGGTCCGATGGGGGCTGAGCTCAAACGCAATGTCAAAGATTACTGGTGGAAATGCATGACTCATTGGCGTGAGGATATTGTCGGGCTCGACGCCACAATCATTATGCACCCTTCTATCTGGAAAGCTTCCGGTCACGTCGACACATTCTCCGACCTCATGAGGGAATGTACCTTGACCAATAAACGAGTTCGAGCCGACCAAGTCGATCCTTCCTCCGGTATCGCTTACTCTTACACGGGTGCAAAATGCGAAAGCTCTGGTAAGGAGTCGCTCGAGTCTTTCCATGTCCTCATCGCTATTGGGAAACCCCCTGAAAGTGCACGCAAAGTCGCCCTCCAGTATTATACGAAACGCGGTCTAGAAAAGCCCGTACTCGAGGGTGAATCCTCGCAAAAAATCGAGAATACGAATGATTTCCACCCAGAAAGCGGGGCGAAACTCAGTGAAGCACGTCCGTTTAACCTGATGCTCAAAACCTATGTCGGACCTGTCGCCAGCGAAGAAAATGTCGCCTACCTGCGTCCAGAAACAGCCCAAGCCATTTTTGTGCAATTTAAGAATGTCCTTGAGACTTCTCGGATGAAAGTCCCCTTTGGTATCGCCCAAGTCGGTAAAGCCTTTAGGAATGAGGTAACCCCTCGTAATTTTACTTTTCGTAGCCGTGAGTTTGAGCAAATGGAATTAGAATTTTTCATCAAACCCGATGAAATCGTCCAGCAAATCGCAGGGAATATCGCATCTGCCGACGAAAATACCCCCCTACCCGAACCCGAAAATAACTGGGGTTGGCAAGCTTGGCATATCTACTGGGTGCAACAACGCCTAGCATGGTATGAATCAATCGGCCTTGGACTCAATACCCTTGAACTTTACTGGCAGAAAAAAGAAGAACTCGCCCACTATGCCCGTGCTTGCGTGGATATCCTCTACAAATTCCCCTTTGGCACGCAGGAACTCGAAGGAATCGCCGCTCGTGGATCTTTCGACCTGACCCAGCATCAGGAACACAGTGGTAAATCAATGGAATATTTCGACGACGAGGCCAAAACCCGTTATGTCCCCCATGTCATCGAGCCTTCAGCCGGGGCCGACCGCCTCGTCCTAGCCTTGATTTGTAATGCTTACCATGAGGAACCAGTAACTGATGATAAAGGCAAAACTGAAACCCGCGTCGTGATGAGATTTCATCCCCGTGTCGCCCCCATTAAAGTCGCCACCTTCCCGTTACTCAAAAACAAGCCAGAGCTTGTCTCCAAAACAAGGGAAGTATTAAACCTGCTGCGTCCCCATATGAATGCTTTTTATGATGATGCCGGATCAATCGGTAAAAGATACGCGCGCCAGGATGAAATCGGCACACCATTCTGTGTCACAATCGACTTTGAAACTATCGAAGGCGTCCGCGAAGGTGAGCTCACCGGTGAAAAAGATACGGTCACCATCCGCCACCGCGACAGCATGAAACAGGAACGTTTGCCCATCAGCAAATTGCTCGCCTTCATCCAAGGGCAAATTGCTTAACCCGACTCTGACAGATGTTAGGATTAATAAAAAACCGCTGAACCAATAAGTTCAGCGGTTTTTTTATGATAAAAATGGAGATCTTAAAAAGAGAATTATACGATTACTTATTTTTCCACTTCTTGATCGGCAGAGGTAAGACTCCCCCCATATCATAAAGTTTCTCTTTATCGTGGACCATCTCAGCCCGACTGGAGCCTGTAATCGCATATTCTTTCAGGAGGAAAATAGCTTCCTCGGGGCAAACTTCCTCACAAAGCCCACAGTAAATACAACGAATCATATCTATCTCAAATTCCTTGGGCGCTTTTTCTACATTCGCATGGCGTTCGTCCTGAGTAAATCCCGGTGTAATACGGATCGCTCGCGGAGGACAAACAAACTCACAAAGCTGGCAACTCACACATTTCTCACGATTATCCTCGTCTTTAACCAGTGTGGGCGCACCACGGTAACCATCCGGCATGGGCCATTTTTCTTCCGGATACTGCATGGTAAATGTCCCGCGTTTGGACATTTCCAAGCTCGGGTGGAGCTTGGGTTCTGTCCTCATCCCGATATTAGCGAGGAAAGATTTTTTGAGATGTTTCAACGTAATTGCCATCCCAGCAACAATCGTCGGGAGATAAATTTTTTCGTACCATTTAAGCTGTGGCCTGTCGACAATCATATTAGCCTTTCAAAATTAATAACACAATCATGGTCAAAATCAAATTTGCAATCGATAAGGGAAGGAATACCTTCCAACCCAGATTCATCAACTGGTCATAACGAAAACGCGGTAATGTCCAGCGAACCCAAATAAAGAATAACATAAAGAGAATCATTTTCACTGAAAAGGTGACCACATGAAGAATGGCTAATTTCAGAGAACTCCACAAACCCATTCCTTCCGCCGAAACAGGTAGAAACGGAAAATGCCAGCCACCGAAGAAAAGGGTGACCATGAGTGCTGACATCACAATCATTGCAGCATATTCACCCAAGAAGAAGAGAGCAAAACGCATGGAGGAATATTCAGTATGATAACCGCCGACCAGCTCTGTTTCACATTCAGGCAAATCGAAGGGCAAACGATTTGTTTCTGCAAATCCTGCTACTAGGAAAATAATGAAAGATAGCAGGAATGGTAGCCACAAAATCCAGCTAGTAAGGTGAAAGCCCAGAGTTTCTGAGAAAAACGGCATCGCAATCCATCCGTTTTTCGCCTGCCAGATGACAATATCACTGAGGTTTAACGTACCCAAGATCAGTAAAATAGGCATGATGGCCAAGCCCATCGCGATTTCATAAGAGATTAACTGCGCCGTGGCACGAATGGAACCGAGGAATGGATATTTTGAGTTGGAAGCCCAGCCTGCGATGACAATCCCATAAACGCTCAATGAGGAAATCGCGAAAACGTAAAGTAGTCCCACATCCAGATTTGCGACTACCAGCTGAATGGGTGAAACAACAAATTCGTAAGACCCATAAATGAATGTGTAATTCACATTAATGGTACTACCAAAAGGAATGACTGCAATCGTCAGCAAAGAAGGAATCATCGCCAAGGATGGAGCAATCCAGAAATAGAGCTTATTCACATGTGCCGGAGTAAAATCTTCTTTTAGCAGGAATTTAACGGCATCGGGAATCGGCTGGAAAAGCCCGAACGGACCGACACGATTAGGGCCAAGGCGGTCTTGGATCAACGCACTAATACGGCGTTCAGCATAAACACTGTAGGACACAAAAGGGAGGAGAAATGCAAAAATAATCAGCCCGCTTTTCACCAAAGTAATCACCAAAGGAACCATCCATTGAAGAGAATCTGTCAGTGCCAAAATCATAATATTTGAACTCCTGAATCACTGATTTTCCCATAGTTCAAACCATTGAGAGCGGTCCATTCTCCCGCCATATCCGTAAAGACACTGGCTTGGTCATAATAGTCTTTTGCTCCCAAGGATGTCCGTATCCCCTGAATAATCTCCCAGTCATCCATAGCGGCAACGAGAGGTTCAATGGCCTTATTCATTTTCTGGATACGACCTTTGAGATTAATCATCGTCCCGCGTTTTTCCACCCAAGTCAGACCGGGTAGAATAAAATCAGCTTGGTTATCTGTTTTAAGATTGCGCGAAGACACAGTCACCAAAAGCTTGAGGGCGGCGAGTTGTTCAGGATTAAAACCGATATCCAATAAATCTTCGCCAAAAACCAAGACCGCCTTAATTTTTCCGGAGGTAATACTGCTCGCAATTTGCGCCAGATTTCCACCGGCTTCACCTGTGATCAATCCGGAAAGTCTTGCCCCATTCGTATTAGGATTACGGTCTGTCACCATCAAAATACCATCAGCAGACTGGGTCCTAGGATAAATATCGGTTTGGGTGACTTTTAAATCGTCAGCCAGCTTTTTAGTCAGGAAAAGCTCTTCACAAGTCATTCGTCCCGATGCGATAATGGCAATTTCTTCTGGTGCAAATTGTTTCAGTCCAGAGGCGATTCCTGTAAATGCATCGATGAATGTTGGCTCATTGTGGCCTTTGAATGATTTGATTTTCACCCCATTCGCACGGTTTTCCGCTGTAAATGAATAATTCAACCGTCCCGAATCACACATCCAAGAGGAGTTTACGTCATTATTTTCACGGGGCACCTGGCGATACACCACATTTTCACGGGTGGAAACAATCGTATTACAACCCGTCGCGCAACTTGTACAAATGCTCTTAGTCTCTTTGAGGAACCATACACGCATTTTGAAACGGAAATCCGTGCTGGTCAAAGCCCCCACAGGGCAAATATCCACGGTATTCAAGGAATAGTTGTTATCGAGTTTTTTATCCGGATGACAGGTCAATGTATTATAGCTGCCCCGGTTAACAAATCCCAAGACATCATCTTTGACAATCTCCTGGCAGAAACGGATACAACGGGAACAAAGAATACAACGTTCGTCATCTAACGTCACGCGTGGCCCCAGCTCCACTTCCTTGGGTTTTTTGACTTTATTTTCGACAAAACGCGATTGACCAGTGCCGTATTCGATCGAATACTCCTGCAATTTGCATTCACCGGCCTGATCACAAATCGGACAATCCAGCGGGTGGTTAATGAGTAAAAGTTCCATAACCCCATTTTGACAATCTTTAACGAGTGGGGAATCAGTTTTTACGCCCATGCCTTCAGCTACTGTATTCGCACAGGAAATCATCGGGCGTGGCATCCAACCGATTTCAGGTTTCCCATCTGCACCCATGATTGGTTTACGATCGGGACCCATTTTAGGCATGCCTGCTTCGATCATACACATACGGCAGTTACCGGGAGTGCTGAGTTTCTCATGGTAACAGTAATGAGGGACAAATTTTCCGGCTTGTTTAATGGCCTCGATCAATTTCATCCCCTTGGGAAATTGCATCCATTGCCCGTCTATCTGGACATTGACCAGATCGACTTGCAGTTTTATTTCAGTAGCGGCTGTCATGGAAATTTTCTGTGATTAAGGGTTACTCGTTAGAATTTGTCAATGGGTGGAATGAACGCTCCCGGCTTCCATTTCAGCCGCCTTCGCTTCAAACTCATTTTTAAATTTTGCCACAAAACTCTGCGTCGGCCAAGAACAGGCCTCGCCAAATGCGCAAATGGTCCTTCCGGCGATATTATCCGCCACACTTTTGAGGAGGCTGGTATCCTCTGTACGGGCCCCGCCATGGGTCATACGCTGGGTGATCTTGCTCATCCATAATGAGCCTTCCCGGCACGGTGTACACTGGCCACATGACTCATGCGCATAGAATTCATTGATGTTAGCGAGGATATCCACCATATTCCTCGTGTCATTCATGACAATAACGGCTCCGGAACCCGCCATGGAACCCACCGCCGCCAAAGTATCAAAATCCATGAGGATATCCTCAATCCCGATTTCCTTTTCGATCATGGAGCCATCAGCTGCTTTTTGTTTGATATTGTAGCGTTCACCAGCCCTCAAAACCTTTGAAGATGAGCCACCGGGAATAACGGCCTTTAGCTTCCCACCTTTTACCCCACCACAAACATCATAAATTAATTGCCCTAAAGTAATTTCCCCCAGTGCAAACTCATAATAGCCGGGTTTATTCACATCCCCACTCACCGAGAGGATATGGGTCCCTGTATTATTAGGATACCCCATCTTGGCATATTCAGCACCGCCCATGGCGATAATGTGTTTCACACTGCAGAGGGTCTCCACATTATTCACGATCGTCGGGCACATGTATAAGCCCAGAACGGCCGGGAAATAGGGCGGTTTAATCCGGGGATAGGGTCGTTTCCCCTCGAGTGACTCGATCAAGCTGGTTTCTTCGCCACAAATATAGGCACCCGCGCCACGGTGGACATACATTTCAAGATCGTATCCCAAACCTAAAATATTCTTCCCGAGGAAATTCTTTGCCTTGGCCTCTTCTATGGCCTTTTCAAGAATCCTCGCCCCATATTGAAATTCCCCGCGGATATAAATATAGGCCAATTTTACATTATTTGCGAAACAGGCTATTGCCATCCCCTCAATCAACTGATGCGGATCTTTATGGATCAACTGGCGGTCTTTAAATGTGCCCGGTTCGGATTCGTCGGCATTACAGATCAAATATACTGGCTTGGTGTTTTTGGCCGGGTCAATAAAGCTCCATTTCACTCCTGTACTAAAACCAGCCCCGCCCCGTCCCCTGAGTCCTGATGTCTTAACCTCGGTAATAATATCAGCGGGCTTCATCCCCAAAGCCTTCTTCAGGTCGTTATATCCCCCATGATTGAGATAGCAGTCGATATCAATTGTATATCCCTGCTGATCAATATTTTTTAAAAGTATGCGCTTTTCAGGCGTAGCCATAAAATTCCCAAGTTTCTTGACGACCCTTGTAAAAGGTCGTATTGGTTTATACAAGTTTTTTCATTGCCGATTAGTGTAATGGTAGCACAAGTGATTCTGAATCACTTTGTCTAGGTTCGAATCCTAGATCGGCAGCCATAAACATTCCCAAAAATTAGTACATGTGAAATTTTTCACAAGCTGAATTTTTGATCAAATCAGTGGGATTCAACTGCTTCTAACTTGTTTTTCCCGCCGCCGCCCGGATGTCAATACTATATTTTAGGCGTAAGCCTGTACACTCTAATATTTCCTGACTCAGAAACAAAGACCGGCGCGATTCCACCATTTTCCCGGCTAAAAGTATCCAAATAGGAGCGATACCTTTTATTCAATGTGAAATCTGAGACTACAAACACGGGCTGATCGTGGAATTGAGAGGCGACCTTATTCAATAACAAGGCCAACTTCATCCGCTCTTCCTCCATTTCCTCTGGAGTTAATTGTGCCCCCACGGAGACCATCAGGAAGGGTTCTGGCCCGTTCATCGCTTCTAACCAAGCCCCAGATACACCGTATTGCCTGGCTTTTTGCATCGTATTCATGCCCCCCAGCAAAATCATCTTAGGCTGCTCGGAAGATTTCTCTTTAAGCCACGCAAGGTACTCTTTGTATTCGCGCACCTCCAGAGGATCGGTCTTGTCCACTGACTCATGATTATCAGGGGAAGAAATGGCTACCGACATCCGTCCAACGACAAAGGGAAGATTCATGATCATTGTCGATAAGCATAATGCATAAAAGAGCCATCGCCCCATCCTGTCAAAACGGAGTAATACCCCTCGCAAACCCAAAATCACCAAGGGAAGTACAGGCACCCAAAACCTCCCTGTAAATGGCCATGTCCATACAAGGAGCATACCAAGGTAAGGAATCAAAAAATACAATAAATAACGGCCTTCTTTACAGAGTAATAGTCCCAAAATAAATAAACAGCCGACAATCCCCCCTGCAATAAGGGGTATGATCGGCTTATTGGTCGACGGTTTTATGGATTCCTCATAAAATGGAAAAAGAACCTCCCCTAAAGACTCTACTCCATTACTCAAATTATGAACGGCATTCATACCGATACCATTTACTAGACCGATTAACCCGTCCCTATGAAAATCATTCTGATAGGGGACTAAATGATAATGATACGATGTGTAGTAACTCAAAATTGCCGTCATATCGGCTTTCTGGCCAGGTCGGACAAATGAGGATTGATAGATTTTAAGGATACCCATAAAGCAAGCCGTCGATACGACTAATAAAATCAGCATTCTGTACTGTTTTCTTTGAAAGAATGCTGCTGCTGACCCGGCAATAATCGATATTCCAATACTCCGGGTCAAAAGTAACCCTGCCGAAAGCAAACAAATGACCCCTTGCCGCTTCTTATTCATGGTTTGGGCGGGATATGAATCATATGCCAGCATAACACCAAAGAGCATAAAAAGAGCCTCAGACATCGGAGAGGCAAAAACCATGAGGACATGGTAATTAAAAAAAATGGCGCCCATCCCGAAAAACTGTTCCAAAGGTGATAACCCCAATCGTTTTCCCCAAACAACTAATAACCAATAAGCCAATAATCCCGTGATAACGCATTGGAGGAGAATATAAGCCCTCTGAGCCATCCACGGCGTGATAAAACCAGTTGTTTTTATCACAAGTGCAAGGACGCATGTATAGAGAGGGGGATATTTAGTAATCGAAGGGTGCCCGGGTAATGTATCGACGGTAAAAGTCCCATGATCGGCTAAGGATTCTGCTGTTTCTTGATAAATCACCTCATCTTCAAGAATACCAACAAGACTAGCATGGGCACAGAGGTAAACTAGGAGGACCGGCACCAAGATTAAGACGGTTGTATAGAGGTTTTTTTGAAACTTCATGAACAAAATCATTTTAAAAAACCCGTATTCAATATCAAACCTGTTTTCTCGTGAAAAAAGAATATTGCCTGACTATAAAGTTTTTTGCGATATTTTTTATCTTCGGACTTGAATAATTTCCTTAGTTCTCCATGCTTCTCAATTCTGGAAGGCACCCATAGCTCAACTGGATAGAGCATCTGACTACGGATCAGAAGGTTTCAGGTTCAAATCCTGATGGGTGCACCAAAGTATTTTTTTTATCGATTATTAATTGTCGGAGCGTAGCTCAGCTTGGTAGAGCGCCTGGTTTGGGACCAGGATGTCGCAGGTTCGAATCCTGTCGCTCCGACCATTTTTTTTGATCAAAAAATGCCAGATATAATCGATCCCTTCACCTCTCTTCCCGCGACACAACTTCCCCGTATAATAAAAATGTCTCTCTATTGGAGGAAACTTAATAAAACAAAGTCCTAGAAGGAACGGTTATCAGGCAAGATCGGAGGTGTCGTCTGGGTTGCAGATGTTTTTCTGACTCTTTTGCGGTTACGCACATCCTCATCCATCATATCATCGTAACTATCAGCTGATGTGAGATTAAATGATGAAAACCCCGCCATGACTTTTCCTTTGCCCGCACCGGCCACATTATTGTAAAGCATGTTATTATTGAACTGGCTGTAAATCTGCGCCCACCCAAAGAAATCAGCAAGGTAACGGCTATCTTTAGGCCTCAAACGGTCACTATACCATTCGTTAACAAAGGCGAAATTCTGTATGAATTGTGATAATAATAATGCATTCGGATTAATAGCGGTTGATGAAGATGATGGACTAGGACTAGGAGTCGGAGTCGGTGTCGGAGTCGGTGGTGTGGGGGGGATAGGAGGAGGTGAAGCGAGGGAATAAAGCACACCGCTATTTACAGTATCAGCCGGGGTGGTCGGATAAGTGAGGTTATATTGCTCAAAGACTGGGGTGAGACCTCCCAAGGTATTTGCCAACGGAGAAACTGAATAAACAAGATAACGGCTTCCTGCGGTCGGGCTTAAGGCAGTAGCTCCGGCTGAATTAATAAATCCCACATCACTGACCAGTGTAATATCATTACCAATACCAGATGCAGCAATTTGCGCATTTAATGAGATGGCTCCTCCGAAACTAATAATCGTAACATCACTTGCTGTATTTCCGGTATTAATATTGCCATTGATGGCCAGAGCACCTGTATCAGTATAACTAAAGTCCCCCCCCCTGCTGACCGTGCCAAGTGCCGCAAAATTATTAGCTGAATTAGTCAGGACAATTGTCCCTGCGGACGTTAGTGAAAGGGTGGATCCCTGCCATGCGCCCGATTGGGTCACGGCTCCACCAGAATTCACTGCCAAATTCCCGTTAATAGCCAATGCCGCTAGATTGATGGCCCCTAGATTGTTGAGTTGGATATTCTGTAAATTCCCCCCTAAACCAGTAAACCCGACTGTCCCAAAGAAATTATTCAGCGGACTTCCCAGATACACGGATTGACCGGCACTCGCTACAAAAACGGAATTCCCACCCACAATCAACATCCCGGTATTCGTAATTGTTCCATTTAAATTGGTTACATTAAGATTTCCTGTCACTTGTGAGGCGGCCAGATTCAGGGAACCATTATTTAAGACTGATGCATTATTGGCATTCACGATTGAAAGGCCTGCCATTTGGTTAGTAAACCCGCTCAAATTCAAGTCGTTACCGGCACCTGCATCAAATGAAGCTAAACCTCCGACAACAAGTGCACCTGAGTTAGTGATCCCGTTGGCCACCACGGTTAAGTTACTCGTTAACTGGAGCGGCCCGATTGCCAAACCCGTTTGGTCATAAATACTGATATTATTCAAAAGTCCGGGGCTATTGTTTGTAAAGGAAACACCCCCTCCAAAATCATTGCCGGTTTGGTCCAGAATAATATCACTACCACCCGCAGCGATAAACTGGCTATTGCCCCCTATTTCCAAAACACCATTGAGTGTTTGTGTAATATTACTGGCGGCATTCACGGCCAAATCCCCCGAGACCCCAGTATTAATATTACTTATAACAATTGATCCCCCCGTATTCGTATAAGCAAAATTTAATGACCCCACCGCCACAGAGGCATTGGTTATTGTAGTCGTTAATGCGTTTTCACCCACGTTATAGGTGATATTTCCTCCATCCACAATTGATTGGTTTGTGACGGTGCCATCTGTCTTTACAGCCAAATCTGTCAATGTCGTGCCGCTAGTCACATTCACTCCGTCACCTTCACTGATGACGGTTAGGTTAGGTGATCCATTGATATTAAATGTTGTAGTCGATCCGATGGAACCTCCCGCATCTAATACCACATAACCCGTCGTATTAAGTCCCGCTCCACCATTGTCGTTGATATTGCCCTTTGATCGTAAACGGACATTAAGCGCACCCGCATTTGCGCCGTCGGAAATCAGGTTTGTCGTATTCGCGCGATCACCAATTGTTACTTTACCTGTGGAGGTGATATTAGCGAGTTCAGCATTATTCACATAGAAATTACCCCCATTATTATTACCTACATTGACTGTCGTATTACTGAGTGATGGCCTCAAAACAATATCACCGGCACCCGCATTAATTGTCCCCAATATAACCACATCCGAGGCAATGATCTCATTGGTCCCTCCGCCTGTTGTCACAGCGGCTCCAGCGGCTTGATTATACTGGCCTGCCCCATTTCCATCTACATCCGCATTCACAAGCAAGCCCCCCCCTTGTGTATTGATATCGACTCCGGCGGTAATCTGCACACCGTTCTGCGCAAGGAGATTCAGAGTTCCATTCGTAGAAGTCACATCACTATTAATAAAGAGATCCCCTTGTCCGGCACTAATGATATTTGTCCCGTAGGCACCCGAACCCTGAATCAACACATCCCCGACTACCGCAAATTGGCCAGAGGTATTATTCACCAGTTGGAAGCTACCTGTATTAGTCGAACCACCCAAACGCCCTAAAGCTGTGGTCATAGCCACATTTTTGGCATTCTGTATAATGACTGTACCCACTCCACCGATCGTTAAATCCTTTGTCGATCCACCTGGATTACTGATATTCCCACCGGTATTAAATACCATCGTTTTGTTATTCCGTAACGTCAGGGTATTATTTCCGGTAAAGTTAAATACCACATCACTGGAGGCACCCAAGAGATTCACATTCATATCACGGCTGGCCAAGTTAATGCTCCCCAGACCACCGATGTAGATCGGGGCGATTCCGTCCACCCTGCCAATATTCACATTGGTGGTGATCAGATTTCCAAATGCCCCTGCTGTTAATCGGAATGCCCCATTAGTATCATTCAATCCAATGGAAATATTATTTGTATAGGGTTGTAGGGTGATCGAATTCGTTCCTGTCACAGTTTTAAGCAAATTCAAAGACCCTGCTTCCAGTGTGACACTGGCTGACCCCGCATTGATTGTTCCATTACTCGAACTTGTTAATGTGCCGTTTGCTGCACTCAAGAATATATTATTATTCAAAGAATTAACAATTCCTTGAACATTCAAGTTTGTATTATTAGCTATTGTTAATGTACCTGTGGTCCTGGCACCAGACAGGTTCGCCACTGAAGTGCGCAGGTTTACGGTGGAACTGGAATTTACTAGAACCCCAAAGTTACCTATTCCTAATGTACCGTTTGGCCCGCCAATCGTAATGTCTGTTTGATTGAGGCCAGAGTTCAACACACTTCCACCCGTGTATATGGTAAAACTCTGATTTTGACTTAATGCGAAAGTGTCAGCCGGATTCTGGAAGTTAAATGAGACAGGACTTCCCGAGCCAAACAGAAGGAAAGATGAATTTGCATTTGTTAAGTTAATCGTGCCTAATGATCCAATATTGATAGGCCCCGTTCCAGACTCACGGCCAATTTTAACAGAGCTGGTTGTTAATTGAGCCAATTCTGTCGCAGTTAAACTAAAAGCTCCCGTTGCATCGTTCAAAGCTATGCCTACTGCATCCGAGCGCGGAGCTAGTGTAATCCCTCCTTGTGCTGTGATGTTTGAGATAATGGCTATTGAATCAACAAACGCTGCAAATTGCTGTGTTGGGCCCATTGTTAAATTCCCTTGGTTGGTCAGAGATCCCCCATATACTGTTAAATTATAAGTCTCTGATGACAAATTGACTGGACCAAGAGAACCTATACTAATAGCCCCACTTCCGTTTGTTCTGCCAACCTCAACTCCTCCAGTCGAATCTAGGAGCATTAACTGAGTCGTTGTCAGGTTATAATTTGCAGTTGCATCATTGATTGAAATAGTAGATGCAGGATTATTAGGACGCAAATAAATCCCCGCATTAGCACTGATTTGGCCACCGATATTGATCGTATCAGACTCTATGGTTATGGTGCTACCTCCTGCACTCAAAGTTCCTGATGATGTATTCGCAAATTGACCATTATTAGCTCTGATGAATATGCTACCTGACCCACCTCCTGAGCTGACAGGACCGTTGAGGGTAATATCTCCAGAAGTGGTTGTAAGGCTAATATTGATTTGAGCTGCTGCAGTTTGTATGCCTGAGGCACCGACAGCAAAACTACCGGCATTATTAAATGTAAAGGTATTCTGTCGGAGATTACCTGTGACATTGTTCACATTATTTTCACCGGTTAACGCAACACCTTTCGTAGCAAATAAATCTAGATTATTTACCGTAATTCTTCCGGTCCCTATAATATCAGCTCTCGTTTTAAGCGACAATGTATCGAAAGCACTAATAGTTATATCCCCTGCCAAACTGATTTGGCCAGAAGTCGTATCACCAATTCTTACATTACCTGCACTTATGTTATCAACGTCTTGCTGGTTTAAATATAATGCCCCAGCAGCTCCTGGCACGTATGCTCCTTTTGTACCCAAAGTAATAGCGCGACCATCAGTCAAAGATACTACTTGTGTTTCAATGGTAATCCCACCACCAGGAGGAGGTGTCCAAGTAATGGTCGGGGCTTCAGTATATCCGGATCCTTTTCCAGTTACAGGTAAAAATACATCATATGAATTATTTCCAGGCGATATTTCTGTTTGAATATAACCTAAAGATAATCCAGAACCATTACCATCAACAGTTGTTACTGTATACGTGGCGACTGGTGTTGCTGGATAACCGTTATTTATTGGGAGAAGAGATCCAAACAGTCCATTCATCGCTATCGCGGAGACAGATCCACCCTTAGTAAATGTATTTAGTAAAATCTCGCTCCCAGTATTTTGTGCCACAATCCTTCCAAAAATATCCATACGATCAGCTGTCAATGTACCTCCTGAACCTATCGATAAAAGAGCATTAGTATTAATTTGAATTTGTGCTGCCGAAATTGATCCAGATCCTCCACGAACCAATGCTCCTGAAGATAAAGTGAAAAATCCATTACTTGATACGCCATTTGTTGGATTTGCCATACTAAACACTACGGCCGAGTTACCGGCATCGATATCATAGTCAGTAGGACTCGTTACTGTATGAGCAATGGTTAACACACCATTACCCTGTTCGACAGTGATTGATCCATTCTGAGTCCTTAATCCTTTATAACCATCGACTTCTCCAATGACAAGATTTGTGCCTGCATTTGCAAAGGCTATACTTGCTGCTCCCGTAACTCGGCCTGCTATTGTATATGCATCCACCAAAGGCCCTATCGGAGCAAGATTCCCAAAATTAACACTACCATTTGCTTCAAATGCAAAATTACTTACTGTCAATATATTAGCAACTGAAGAAATTCCTCCACCAGACTTAAGGGTCAATGTTTGTACGTTTGTTGGGACAAATGTAATATCGCTTTGAAACGAAATCGACGTAACATTACTACTACCCAATTGTAAGGTGGGTGTAATAAATTTACTTAATGTTGAAGTGGAAAGAGAAAGGATACCATTAACAAAATTTGTTGATCCTAGAATCATTCTTGCCTGATTTGCAGGCATTACGTTGATACGGTCCGTTGATACCACATTAGTATTAACTATCATTCCATCAGCGATGAGAGTAGTGATTCCGCCAGCTGTATTACTGACTGGTCCATTTATGTAAAGTAATGTTGTAGGTTGTAAGGCGCTTAATGTTATGTTTCCTCCGTTAGTTGTTACGACACTACTTACGTATAAATTCACACTCGTACTAGCCGCTCCACTAAATCGAGATGCCGTCAGATGAACACCACCTCCTTGTCCAAAGGCAGAGACTCCATTTGTACTTGTTGTAACAATCATCGGATTAGTCGACATACCAATAGAACCGGTTGTATTACTTCCCGCCCCGGCACTATTAATCCCAAAATTTACCGAATTACCAACAATTTGAGCATTATTACTTACCATAAGAATGCTACTTCCTGCTGTATTTCCTGAGTTTGTGACTAAAACATCCCCCGCCCCAGCATTGAGATTTGCCAAGACGATATTTCCTGATGTTTGTCCAGCACCAGCACCTTGACGAACCTCAATTGAAATATCTCCCGCATTAAGGGATGTATCAATCGTGGACCCGGGCAGCATAAAAAATCCACCAACACCTGCATCACGTTGTGCCGTTTGTACAAATATATCATTATCATTAGCTATCGCAGTAAAGTCACCTCCGAGCCTAATGGTCGCATCGGAGGCTTGGCCGATAAATATCGAACGTCCTGCTTGCAAAGTCAGGTCAAAAACGCCATTGGTCGCAATCACATCTGTGGCAATAATAATGTCATTATTTGCTTGGAGCACCATGGATGCTAGGTTCAGATTACTGACGATATCCGATGCGAGGAAGGTATAATCCAGTGTGGGATCATTCACAAAAAGGTTATTGACTGTGTTTGTATAGGAGGCATTCACCGCCCCTGGAATACCGGAAACCGTTATATTTTTCGGATCAAGGAGTAAAGTTCCTGCCGTCCCGTCAAATGCACGAAGGTCTGTAGATCCACGATAAATGAGATTTTCTTTACCGGAAACTTCAGCCAAACCTCCCTTACCTCCATCGACACCACCCCTAGCACTGATTGAACCATAAAACTTTGTGGTATCATCGGACCAGACGACGACTTTTCCCCCATCACCATTACCTTTGGCATCGGCAATGAGTTTGGTATCCGCTGTCACTGTTGTTTTTTGGGCATTTTTGACATCAGGATTTTTGCCTTGGTAATCCCCACCGAGTAAAATTTCTCCGCCACCCGTTTGTCCGGATGCATCAGCACGCAAACCCATAGCCCCCACTTTCACTCCTGTGATCTGAATACTCCCGCCTTTATCCGTATCAGATGAGGCGTTGATTTCTCCGGAAACTAGCGTGGTATCTTCTGATTCGATTTTTATTTTACTTTTCCTCGCTGTTGAAGTTGTTTTCGCCTGGATAACCGAGGAATCCGTAGTGGTCACATTTTGACCTTTTACAAGGATTTCGCCGGAGTTATCAGCCATAATTGATCCGCTATTGATAATATTTCCTGCTCCGTTACCGATGCCCCCCGCTGTTAATTTAACCCGTCCCCCTTCTTTTACGACACCCGTAGCATGAATACTGCCTTGGTTATTGATCGCGTAAGCATAAATATTTCCTTGGGCTTGGAGGTCTGCATGGAGGGCATTTATGGAGCCTTTATTCACTACCCCGTCACCCACGACAGAATTGCCATTATACCCCGTTTTCACAAAAACACGGTCTTTACCTTTTTCACTCAGTAGTACCTCTTTACCAGCGGCCATATAAACGCCACCCTTAGGAGCATTGAGTTGTCCATGATTTTCCACTTGCCGGGCGAGCATGACGATATCCCCTGAGTCAGCTTGGATTTTACCTAGGTTAACGACTTTGGCGCTTGAATCTCCGACAAAATGCAAATCACCACCGGCCATGAAATTTTCGTTGTTTACATCCATGGTGGAAGCAAGAAACCCCGCCGTATTAATTTGTGCCCCGTTACCAAAAATGATTCCATTAGGATTAATCAGGAAGACCTGACCATTGGCTGACAAGGCTCCCATAATGGCTGAAGAATCGCCCCCAATAACACGATTTAGAACTGCGGCCCCAGGACCTGATTGGAGGAATTTCGTCATTTCCCCCTGATTAATCGAGAAACTCTGCCAGTTAATAATCGCCCTGTCCCCTGTCGTGATATTCAGGACATTGGGGTTATTACGGTCGAAAGTGGCTCCTCCCCCGACGACTTGCTCACCTGTCGGGTTGGCCAAAAGGGTAAACACAGGAATAAATACTCCCAAGCAAATTAAAAATATGGTGTTCGCCATTTTCATAATGCCGCTCTGGTGAGCCTTATTTTTTAAACTACTCAACATGATTTTACAATCCTAATATGATGCAATAATCCCTAAGTTCGCCATGGACGAATCGGGATTATTCGTAATATTTTTGCGCTGCAACTGAAATCCGTAATCGAAACGAACCGTTAAATAGGTATTAATCCGGTATCTCAAGCCTGGTCCTACTCCCAACAGGTCATACTCAGCAGTCTGGCCGGGCTGAGGGGAATGCATCCCTGCATGACCATAATCTATAAATACCAAAAATTGCAATTCGTCCTGTAACTGCGGAAAATCGAGTAAATCGCCAAAACTGACGGTGGGTGATCTCAGCTCAGTGGAGAAAAACACCCCATTGTCACCATTAACCACGCGTTCAGGATACCCA
>Ga0163153_10001578_pt1 | contig 35764 bp, 34 predicted proteins | sample OliLakLV19MP6IB1_FD_148629 | JGI IMG/M metagenome (GOLD analysis project Ga0163153, IMG submission 148629) | Freshwater microbial mat bacterial communities from Lake Vanda, McMurdo Dry Valleys, Antarctica - Oligotrophic Lake LV.19.MP6.IB-1 | ecosystem: Environmental > Aquatic > Freshwater >... | reverse complement strand
CAACGGCAAGGCCGAACGCTTTATCCAGACCAGCCTCAGGGAGTGGGCATACGCCAAGGCCTACGACACCTCAGACCAGCGCGCCGCAGACCTCCCAGTCTGGACCCACAGATACAACTGGCATCGCCCGCACGGCGGAATAAAATCCCAGACACCCATCAGCCGCCTCGGCCTCTCCGAGGACAACCTGTTGAGAGTCCACATCTAGCGCCGACCGACCCAGGCGGCGATCAGGCCAACCAGGGAGCCCAGAAGAACGGCCAGAAATCCGTAGATCACGCCATGTTTCCGGGACAGGTCGAACAGTGTGGCGTCCATGCCGCCGCGTATCAGGGTGAGTGTCTGCTCGGTCTCGCCAATGCGCTGGCCGTTCTGGAAGGCGACGGCCCGCACGCGGTAGACGCCTGTCGGAGCGTTGGCCGGCAGGTTGATGCGCACGCGGCGCAGCCCGCCATCGAGACGTTCGATCGTGGTCTCGTCGAGCGAATAAAGCTGTTGATCCATCTTCAGCTCCACGAAGGCGGCGCGCCACAGGGCGAGGTCGGGAGAGGCGAGGTTGCGCGCTTCGGGCATCGCCGAGCCGGCGGCGTTGAGGCCAGCGAGGATCATTGTCTCAGGCGTCACAGTCTCGGCGACCTGCGGTTCGGCGCCAATGGCGAAGACGGTCGGGGCCGCCACGAACTCGAAGCGTTCCCGACCGGCAGCGGTGCGGCGCAGCACGGTTTGTGGAGCGCTCGGACCGATGAGGGCGACCGCAAAGCCGGTGGCGGGGTCTTCTCCGAACGGGGAGGTGGCGAACAGCACGATCCGGGCGCCGGAATAGTTGACCTTGACCTCGACGGTGTCCTCGGCGAGCCCCGCCGCGATGGGCTCGCCGGGAAGCGGGGCCTCCAGCGGCGGTCGCTCGATCGGGCCCTGGGCGGCTGCGGCCGGACACGCCAGGAGGGCAAGGCAGAGCAAGGGGCCGGCGCTCCCGTTCATGCCAGGGCCTCCAGCTCGAACGGTGGGCGAGGCGCGACATAGATGTCGAAGGCGAGCTTGGCGGCCATCCCGAGGACCACGAGAGCAAGGAGCAGGCGGAGCTGAGCCGCCTTGAGCCGGCGACCGGCAGCGGCGCCGCCTTGTGCGCCGATGACCCCGCCGATCATCAGGAGGAAGGCCAGCACCATGTCTACGGTGCCGTTGAAGGTCGCTTGCAGGAAGGTGACAAAGCCGGTGATGAAGATGATCTGGAAGAGAGAGGTGCCCACCATGACGCGCGTCGGCACGCCCAGCAGGTAGACCATGGCGGGCGCGAGGATGAACCCGCCTCCGATGCCCAGGACGGCGGCGAGAATGCCGACGACGAACCCGATGCCGATCGGGGGAATAATGCTGATATAGAGCCCCGAGCGGGGAAAGCGCCGCTTGATCGGAAGACCGCGCATCCATCCGCGCAAGCGGGTGCGGCGACCGGGGTCGCCCCCGGTCTTGCCCAGCGCTCCAACGCTTTCCCACGCCATCAGACCGCCGATGACGCCAAGCAGGACGATGTAGAGAACGGAAATCGTGGCGTCGACGACGCGCAGATACCGCAAAAGGCTGAAAATCCCGACGCCCAGCACCGAACCCGCCAGACCGCCCGCCAGCATCAGCGACCCAAGGCGCACATCGACCGCGCCCTGCCGCCAATGGGAAGACGCTCCTGCGATTGATGTCGCCAACACCTGATTGGCCTGCGTCGACACGGCGACGGCTGGCGGGACGCCATAGAAGATCAGCAGCGGCGTCAGCAGAAACCCGCCTCCGACCCCGAAGAGTCCGGAGAGAAACCCGACCCCCGTGCCGATCGCGGCGACGATCAGCGGATCAACCGCGATCTCCGCGATGGGAAGGTGAATCAGCATTTCGCCGTTCTACGCGTGCAAACGACGGGCCGAAAGCGCAGGGACGCCGCAGCGACCGGAAATCGCTCTCCGGACCCTTGAAACAGATCGGCTCAGCTGCCTTCCGACAGCGGCGCCAAGGCTCCGGCTGATCTGGTGGGACGTATGTACAGGTTTCAGCCGCTCGAATTGAGCGTGGCGGCGTGCAGCTGGCGCAGCAGCGGGACGCTGGCCTCGCCCGTCACGGGCAGTCCCTTGTCGCGTTCGAAAGCGCGTATGGCCTCGACGGTCCGGGCGCCGGTCTGGCCGTCCGGCACGCCGGGCCGGTAGCCAAGCTGTGCGAGCAGGCGCTGGGCCTCGCTGATCTGGGCCGGGCTGGCGGTATCCCAGGGACGGCGTCCGAATTCGCCGTTGGCGCGGGCGATGACGGCCCGGGGATTGAAGGCGCGGGCGCGTCGCCGGATCTGCTCGGCCTCGGCGGCTGGAATGGCCGTCAACAGGTCGCGCGCGCGCCGAGCCCCGTCCGGGTCCCCGGAGCGGCCTGCGATCTCGAACCAGAAGGCCGCCTCGGCGGGGTCCTGGCTGAGGCCCAGCCCCTGCTCGTAAAGGACCGCGAGATTGTACTGACTGTCGACAAGCCCCAGATCCGATGCCTGACGAAACCACTCGACGGCCGCAGCATAGCTCTGCGGTCCGGAATCGCCCTCGGCATAGAAAACGGCCAGATCGTGCATTGCCTTGGCGTTCCCGCCGATGGCCGCCTTCTCCGTCCAGGACCTTGACGCCGCCATGTCGCGCGGGACGCCTTCGCCCTTTTCGTAGAGCTTGGCCAGCCAGTACTGGGCCATGACCAGGCCCTTGCCGGCGGCTTCCTTCATCAGGCGGACGCCGCGGCCCTTTTCTCCGGTCTGGAGAAGATCGAGCGCCTGGTCGTAGAGGGCGACCGGATCACCGCTTTCGACCGCATCCGCCAGCGTCGGCGTAATGACGGGGGATGGGCGCGCGACAGGCCGGGTGACAAGCGAGGTTTCCTCGAACAGTTCGACTGCGACCGCCTTTGCGCCCGTGGCGGTCGGCTCGGTGGGCTCGGGAATCTCGGGCGCGGCCACTTCCACCAGGGGGGGAGCGGGGGCGTCGCCGAACAGGTCCGAAGCCGCGGCGGCGGGATCGCCCTCCGCCGCGACAGGCGATGAGGGATCGAGCCTGGTGAAGGAGTCGGTCACTGCTTCCTGCTTGCCGCGCATGACTGTCCAGGCGCCGCCGCCGGCGACGGCCAGGGCCAGCGCGGCGGAGGCGACGAGGGGGCCGCGACCCACTCCCTTGCGGCTGGCCGCCGCATGGGCGGCTTCGATCGGTACGCGCCGGCCCTGAATGGCGGCGCGGCGAGCTTCGGCCAGATAGTCAAGAGGCGGCCGGTCAGCCGGATCGTCGGGCGGAAGATCGACGACAAAGTCGTTGGCGTAGGGCGGAGGCTGCAAAAGCATGTCGTCGGTATCGACAAGGTCGTCGATGGCGTTGGCGGGAACGACGTCGCTCTCGTGGCTGGATGACGGAAAGACGGACTCCTCGGAAAACAGGTCGGTATCCCCGCCATGGCTGAAGGGCGGAGGCTCGACACCGACAATGTCGCGTGAATCGTCCAAATCGAGGCCGTGGCTCGCCGGCGCGCCGGCGCCGCCCAGATCGTCGATCACGAGATAGGCGTCGCTCGAAGACGAGGGACTGGCGGACGGGGCGAAGGGCGGCGGGCCAAGGGATGCGGGCGCGCCGTCTTCGAGACTGGCGAGCCGCCGGGCGATCGACGACACGGTGTTGCGGACAGGTCCAAGCGACGCGGAAGACTGATCGCCGATCTCGTCGAGCCTGCGCGACATGTCGGCGAGGGCGTCGGCCAGCCGGGTTTCATGGGTGCGGCCCGATTCGGCCAGACGTCCTTCGATGACGCGCAAGGATTCCTGGTGCTGGGTCTGCAGCCGGTCGGCGACACGGGCGACCTGTTCGCCGATCTGTCCGATCGCCTCCGCGCTGCGCCGCTCGCTGTCGCGCACGCGTTCGTCGAACTTTTCCGCGAAGCGGTTAAAGTCCTCCGCCGCATCCGGTGCGCCGGAGACATCGTCCAGACGGGCGCCGAGACGCTGGATGCTCTCGTCGTGACGTCGCTGGAGACGCTCGGCGACGACGGCGACCTGGTCGCCCACAGAAGTGATGGCGGCGGCGCTCTGGCGCTCGGACGCCTGGATGCGCTGATTGACCGACTGGTCGATGCGGCCGACATCCTGACGCAGCGACTCGATCGATCCGGCGGCAAGCCGGTCGGTCGTCTCGGCGGCGTCGAGGCGCGCCTCGATATTGTCGGCAAGGCGCATCATCTCGCGGCGGACATCGTCGATCGAGCGGTCGTCGGGGCGACCTTCGACGGAGCGCAGCCGCTCGTCGACGGCGCGCGACATGCGGTCGATCTGCGCGCTCATCGCCTCGATCGCGCCAACCTGCCGGGATTCGGACTGCTCAAGCTGGTCCTGGATGTGGCGGATCGAGCGTTCGAGACGGTCGATCTTTTCAGGCTGGTTGGACCGCAGGGCCTCCTCGACCCGGCGCTCGACGTCGGCCCGCACGGCATGGATCGGGCGCGAGAGATCGTCGACAAGCGTGTCGAGACGCTGCTGGAAGGCGGCCTTGATTTCCGCAACGGTGTCGCTCGCGCCAGACGGACCGGCGCGCCCGAGCTTGTCGTCGAAGTCGGACACCGATCGCTCTAGGCTGTGGATGGCCGTTTCGTTCTTGCGTTCGGCGCGGCCAAGCCGCTCGGTGATGCGGGCGACGGCCTGACCCAGTTCGCCGACGGCGTCGCGGGTCTTTTCCTCGATCGAATCCACACGATCAAGAAGGTCTTTCGAAAGCGCACGCGATCGTGTCGCCGTCGATTCAAGGGCGCGCTCCATGCGCCATGTGGTCTCGCTGGCGGCGCGTTCCGCCTTGGTCTCGAACAGCTCGAAACGCGACGCGGCGTCGGTGATGCGGCCAAGCGCGCCGTCCATGCGCCGCTCGGAGGCGGACATCTGCGCCTCGATCTGGTCGACACGGTCGGTGAGGCCGTTGGACGAGGAGCGGACGGCGTTGCTGACGGCGGAGTTGACGGCGCTGTCGAGGGTGCGCGAGACATCGTCGACGCGGTCGGAGATATTCGCGACTTTCTGTTCGAAGAGGTCGCGGAAATTGGCCTGATCCCGTTCCAGCCCGTCGGAACGTTCCGCGACGGCGCCGGCGAGGCGGGCAAGCGAAGTTTCGAGCGCACGCAGAGCCTCAAGGGTCTGGCCGGGGCGGCCTTGCGATTCGAGCGTGTCGATCCGGCCGCGCAGCGCGGTCTGGGTCGTCTCGATGTCGGTGAGGGCCCGGGCGACGCGTTCGAGCCCGCCCAGCTGCGCCTTGTTGGCAAGGTCCACCTTGCCGATGAGACCCAGTATCGACTTGTCGACCCCCGAAAGCGTTCGAGCCGAACGGGTCTGGGCGGCCTCCAGCCGCTGGGAGAGGAGGTCGATCTCGATCGACATGCGCCGCATGTCGTCGGGGGCGGCGTCGCTGGCGCGCAAGTCTCCGACCTGGATGGCGTCGATCCCGGCGGGGCGGTCGTCGAGCAACAGCGAATTGAGGTATTGACCCAGCGTGACGCCACGCACCTGGGCGCCTTCGCGCGCGGCGGAGCGGGCCTTGGCGTCGATCCCCTTCACGCTCCAGGGTCCCTGGGTCATCCAGCCGCTCCGAATCGAACCGCGATAACGCTGTCGCAATCCTGTTTCATCGGCCAGTTGGGCTTTTGCCCGTTAAAAGCGCGTTAAGCTTAACGGAGAGGTCATCCGGCCCGGGCTGCTTCAATTGACCGCAACAGAGCTTAACGCTACGTCTTACTCAGCGTTAATGAACGCAGCTTCGGGGCAAACAACGAAGCACGATAAGGAATACATGGGAGGCAGAGAATGAAGACCTATACGATCAGCGAACTTGCGCGCGAATTTCAGGTGACGCCGCGCGCCTTGCGCTTCTACGAAGACAAGGACCTGCTTCACCCCGCGCGTGACGGATTGAATCGCGTCTATGCGCCGCGGGACCGGGCCAGGCTCAAACTGATCCTGCAGGGCAAGAGCGTCGGTTTTTCGCTGTCCGACATCCGGGAGATCCTCGATCTCTATACGCACGAGGGCCACCGCGCCCAGTTGAAGCTCTCGCTCAAGAAGTCGCGCGACCAGATCCGCAATCTTGAAAAACAGCGCGAGGACATCGAGGCGGCGTTGCAGACGCTCCAGAAGGGCGTGAAGTGGACGGAAGAAAAACTGCAGGAGATGGGTCCCGGCGTCGAGGTCGAGCAATCGGCGCGTGCGTACGAGCGTGTCGCCCGGGCGGGCCTCGACGGCGACGCGGCTCACGCGATCTGAATTGCGGGCGCGTTGCAGTGTTCCCCGCCGGCGGGCTTGCCGTCGGGCGCCGAATACGTGGTACAGGCTGAATCGACCTCCCGTCGAATCGGCGTGAGTTTCCTGCCTGAGAACCAGAGCAACCTCTCGCCCGTCTGGACGCAGACAAGTTGCTCTACACTTTTGATATAGAGCATCGTTCTTCGGTCAAACTGATTCAGTTTGATCGAGGGATGCTCTAGAAACAGCCGCCCAGGCTTTGAGGATGACGGCTTATGCCAGGCTATCAGGCGCCGCTGCGCGACATGCGTTTCCTGTTGAACGAGGTGCTGCGGATCGACAGCTATTCCAACCTCGCAGGGTTTGCGGAAGCGCCCCCGGACGTGATTGATGCGATCCTCGAAGGCGGCGCCCGCTTTGCCTCGGATGTGTTGCAGCCTCTCAACTCGGTCGGCGACCGGCAAGGCTGCAGGCGCAATCCGGATGCCTCGGTGGTGACGCCGGACGGGTTCATCGACGCCTATCGCCAGATGGTCGAGGGCGGCTGGATGACGCTGTCTTCCGATCCTGAGTATGGCGGGCAAGGCTTGCCGCGGACGATCGCGCTGGTGTTCGCAGAGATGTGTTCCTCCGCCAACATGGCCTTCGCCATGTATCCGGGCCTGACCCACGGGGCCTATTCGGCCATCCATGCCGGCGCGTCGGATGAGCAGAAGCGCATGTACCTGCCCAAGCTCGCCACCGGCGAATGGGCTGGCACGATGAACCTCACCGAACCGCAATGCGGAACGGACCTCGGACTGATCAAGACCAAAGCCGTGTCGCAGCCGGACGGCTCCTACAGGATCACCGGGCAGAAAATCTGGATCTCGGGCGGCGAACAGGACCTTTCCGCCAACATCATTCATCTGGTGCTGGCCCGCATCGAGGGCGCGCCTGAAGGGGTCAAGGGCATTTCGCTGTTCATCGTGCCCAAGGTGATGGTCGGCGCGGACGGATCGCTGGGCGCGCACAACTCGCTGGAGTGCGGCGGGCTTGAGGAGAAAATGGGCATCCACGGCAACGCCACCTGCGTCATGCACTATGACGGCGCGACCGGCCATCTGGTCGGCGAGGCCCACAAGGGCATGCGCATCATGTTCGTGATGATGAACGAGGCGCGCCTGGGCGTCGGCGTCCAGGGGCTGGCCCAGGCCGAGGTCGCCTATCAGAACGCGGCGAGCTTCGCGCGCGACCGGACGCAGGGCAGGTCGATCACCGGAGTGAAGGCGCCGGACAAGGCGGCCGACCCGATCATCGTCCACCCGGACGTGCGCCGGATGCTGATGGATTGCCGCGCCTTCATCGAGGGCGCCCGGGCCTTCGCCTACTGGACGGCGCTGCAGGGCGATCTCCTGCATGTGTCGCCGGACGAGAAGGTTCGCGAAAAGGCCGACGACCGCATGGCGCTGATGACCCCGGTGATCAAGGCGTTCCTGACGGACCGGGGCTTCAAGGCGGCCTCCGACGCACTACAGCTGCATGGCGGGGCGGGATTCACGCGCGAGCAGGGGATTGAACAATTCGTGCGGGACGCCCGGATCGCCATGATTTACGAGGGCACCAACGGCATTCAGGCTCTCGACCTGGTCGGTCGCAAGCTGGCGGCGAATGGCGGGCGAGCGGTCTTTGCGTTTTTCACTGATCTCGAGGAGTTCTGTGCGCTTCACGAGGCCGATGAGGCCATGAAGCCCCATGTTGCGGGCGTGCGGACCGCCGCCGCCCAGCTCAAGGACGGCACGATGTGGCTCATGCAGAACGGCATGTCGAATTTCGACAATGCCGGTGCGTCCAGCCACGACTATCTCCAGCTTTTCGGCCTGACGGCGCTGGCGCTGATGTGGGCGCAGATGGCCAAGGCGGCCCTGGACCAGGCGGGATCGGGTGACAGCTTCTATGCTGACAAGCTGGCGACGGCGGACTATTTCTTCCAACGCGTGTTGCCTGACGCAACGTCACATCTCGCAAAGGTCAAGACAGGCGCCGGGTCTGTGATGGCGTTGAGGGCTGAAGCTTTTTAGGCCGCCTTTGCGGCAGTCGGGGGCTGTAGCTTTCTTCCCCCTTGAAACGGGGGAAGTACCGCGCAGGCGGGAAGGGGGCGAATTGCGGGCGGACTCCCCGACATAGCCAGCGGGGAACAGCCCCCTACGTCTCGCGAACTTCGTTCGCGATCCACTTCCCCCGCTTCGCGGGGGCAGAGACTCAAGAGGAGGCCATGATGGCCGAAGCCTATATCTACGACGCCGTCCGAACCCCGCGCGGCAAGGGCAAATCGACCGGGACGCTGCACGAGGTGACGTCCCTTCAGCTGGCGACGCAGGTGCTGAAGGCGCTTCGGGACCGCAATGATCTCGACACCTCGAAAGTGGACGATGTCATCCTCGGGTGCGTCACCCCGATTGGCGAGCAGGGCTCGGACATTGCGCGGGTCGCGGTGCTCAATGCGGATTATTCGGAGACGACAGCGGGCCTGCAGGTGGACCGGTTCTGCGCTTCGGGCCTCGAAGCCTGCAACATCGCGGCGGCCAAGGTGATGACGGGCGAGGCGGACATGGCGATCGGCGGCGGCGTCGAGGCGATGTCTCGCGTGCCCATGGGCTCCAATGGCGGCGCCTGGGCGACCAATCCCGAAATCGCGATGAAATCCTATTTCGCGCCGCAGGGCATCGGCGCCGACCTCATCGCCACCAAGTACGGCTTCTCTCGCGATGACGTGGACGTCTTCGCGGTCGAGAGTCAGAAGCGCGCGGCGCATGCCTGGAAGGAAGGCCGGTTCTCGAAGTCGGTCGTGCCGGTCAAGGACCAGCTCGGCGTGACGCTGCTGGCGCACGACGAAACGGTGCGCGGCGACACCACGATGCAGACGCTGGCGGCGCTCAATCCAGCCTTCGAGCAGATGGGCGTGATGGCGTTCGACGACGTGGTGAAGCAGCGCTATCCGGAAATCGAGAAGATCAACCACGTCCACCATGCCGGCAATTCGTCGGGGATCGTCGATGGCGCTTCTGGCGTGCTGATCGGCACGAAGGAGATGGGCGAGGCGCTGGGCCTCAAGGCGCGGGCGCGCATCAAGGGGTTCGCCTCGATCGGCTCCGAACCGTCCATCATGCTGACCGGTCCCTCGCTGGTGACGCAGAAGCTCCTGAAGAAGCTCGGCATGGAAGTCGATGACATCGACCTCTACGAACTCAACGAAGCGTTTGCCTCGGTGGTCCTGCGGATGATGCAGGCGCTCGATATTCCGCACGAGAAGATGAACGTGAATGGCGGCGCCATCGCCATGGGCCATCCGCTGGGCGCGACCGGTGGCATGATCCTCGGCACCGTGCTCGACGAGCTGGAGCGGTCGGACAAGGAGACGGCTCTGGCCGTGCTCTGCGTCGGCGCGGGCATGGGCACGGCGACGGTGATCGAGCGTGTCTGAGAAGAAACCATCCAAAGGCCTGCCGGCGGGAGCCGGGCTAGCGATCGGCATTGCGGTCGGCGTCGCGGTCGGCGTCGCCACCGACAATCTGGCGCTGTGGCTCTCGCTTGGAGTCGCCATCGGTCTTGGTCTCGCGGCCGCCGCCGGGGGCCTTTCAAAGCCGAAGCCGGACAACAAAGAGCCGCCCAAGGGTGACGCACAATGAACCTCGAAACATTCAAGTTCGACATCGACCCCGATGGCGTGGCGCTTGCGACGTTCGACGTGCCGGGACGTTCGATGAACACGCTCACGGCCAGGGCCGTGGCCGATCTTGCCGCCATTGCGGAGGAGGTTGCGAGCAACGCCGCGATCAAGGGCCTTGTGATCACGTCGGGCAAGACGTCAGGCTTTTGCGCAGGCGCTGATCTGGGCGAACTCGGCGGCGGCTCCGGCGCGAGCAGCGGCGGCGGCGGCGAGGGGAATCCCGAGCACAAGCTGAAAGCGGCGTTCGAGCGCTCGTTCGCGCTCAACAAGATCCTGCGCGGTCTTGAAACCTGCAAGAAGCCGGTGGCGGCGGCCATCAACGGGTTGGCGCTGGGAGGCGGGCTGGAGGTCGTGCTGGCCTGCCATTACCGCATCGCCGCCAACGACAATCCCAAGCTGCAGCTTGGCCTGCCGGAAGCCAAGGTCGGACTGATGCCCGGCGGCGGCGGCACGCAACGCCTTCCGAGGTTGATGGGCGCGCAGGCTGCTGCGCCCTTCCTGCTGCAGGGCGAGTCCATGACGGCCGAACAGGCCAAGAGCAATGGAGTGATTCACGATCTCGCTCCGGCGGCGGAGCTGGTGGACAGGGCCAGGGTGTGGGTCAAGGCGAACCCCAACGCCAAGGCGCCCTGGGACATGCCGGGCTACCGCATTCCCGGAGGCGGACCCAATGACGCCAAGGGCGCGCCGGTCTTCACCTTCGGCTCGGCGATGCTGGCCAAGCAGACCTGGGGAAACTATCCGGCGCAGAAGCACATCCTCTCGGCAGTCTATGAGGGCCTGATCGTGCCCATGGACGCCGCGCTGCGGATCGAGAGCCGCTATTTCGTCAAGACGCTGATGACGCCGGAAGCCAAGGGCATGATCCGCTCGCTCTTCCTGTCGATGCAGGAGCTGGGCAAGGGCGCATCGCGTCCCGGCTCGTATCCGAAATACGATGTGAAGAAAGCCGTGGTGATCGGCGCCGGCCTGATGGGCGCCGGCATCGCCTATGTGCAGGCCAAGGCCGGCATCGAGACCATTCTGATCGACACCACCCAGGAAGCCGCGGACAAGGGCAAGGAGTATTCGAGGCGCATCGTCGACAAGGACGTTTCGCGCGGCAAGACCACCAAGGAAAAGGGCGAGGCCCTGCTGGCGCTGATCACGCCGACAACCGACTACGAGCAGGCGCGCGGCGCCGACATCGTGGTGGAGGCGGTGTTCGAGAATCCCGGCATCAAGGCGGAGGTCACCAGGCGCATCGAGGCCGTGCTTGGCGAGACGGCGGTGATGGGGACGAACACGTCCACCCTGCCAATTACGGGGCTGGCCGAGGCGTCGGTGCGCCCCGACAATTTCATCGGCATCCACTTCTTCTCGCCGGTCGAGCGGATGGGCCTGGTCGAAATCATCAAGGGCAAGGCGACGTCCGAAGAGACGCTGGCCAAGACGATGGATTACGTTCTCAAAATCCGGAAGACGCCGGTCGCGGTGAACGACGTGCGCGGCTTCTATACCTCGCGCGTGTTCGGAACATACCCTGAAGAGGGCATGACGATGCTGGCGGAAGGCATTGCCCCGGCGATCGTCGAGAATGTCGGCCGCATGGCCGGCATGCCGATGGGACCGCTGGAAGTGTCCGACTCGGTCGGACTCGACACCATCGTGAAAATCGGCCGGGAGTCCGCGAAGGCGGCCGGCAAGTCCTACGAGCAGAACCCGGTCGGCGATGTGATGGCGTGGATTGTCGAGGCGCAGGGCCGGGTCGGCCGCAAGGCGGGCAAGGGCTTCTACGACTACAACGAGCAGGGGAAGCCGTCGCGCATCTATCCCGATATCGGCAAGAAGGTGGAGGTAAAGATCTCCGAATGCCCGCCGGCGCTGAAAATCGAACTCACCAAGAGGCTGTTGTTCCGTCAGTGCGTCGAGGTCGCCCGCTGCTTTGAAGAGGGCGTCATCACGGATGCGCGCGACGCCGACATCGCCTCGATCCTGGCATGGGGTTTCGCGCCCTATTCGGGCGGCGTCTGCTCTTACATGGACATGAAGATCGGCATCCCGACGTTTGTGGAGGAATGCGACCGCCTCGCCGAGGCCTATGGCGAGCGCTTCCGGCCCAACGCCCTGCTGCGCGACATGGCGGCCAAGGGCGAGACATTCTATTCGCGCTTCCCGTCGAGGGAGCGGGAGGAGAAGGCGGCGTAGTCGATTCAAGCGTAGCGCGGTGCGCGGAATGTGGACGCTCGCGGATCACGAAGGAGGCGCACGTGCTGAAGGCAGGTTGGGTTGCGGCGTGGACGCTGGCGCTGGCGTGCGGTGCGGCGCACGCTGAGGTAAAGGCGTCGGCGCCGGACGGGTTCATCCTGCATCACGAAGCGGACGTGGCCATCGCATCCGAGGCCTTGTGGGAAAGGCTGATCCATCCCGAAATCTGGTGGGCGTCGTCGCACACCTATTCCGGCGCTTCCGCGAACCTGTCGCTCGCCCCGGTTGCCGGCGGCTGCTGGTGCGAGACGTGGGATGGCGGGGCCGTCGAGCACGGCCGGGTGGTCTCGATCATGCCCGGCACGCTGCTTCGGCTCGATTCAACGCTGGGACCTCTGCAGGATATCGGGGCGACGGGCGCCCTGACCTTCACGTTCGCGAAGGGGTCGGCCGAGGGGCGAACCAGGGTTTCAGTCGATTACAAGGTTTCGGGATCGGCGCTGTCAAAGCTGGATGAACTTGCTCCGATCGTCGACGGCGTATGGGCCGAGCAGTTCAGCCGGCTTGTGCACCCATCGCGCTGATGAAGAAAACGAGCGCCCGTTGAAGGGCGCTCGCCTGAATGCTCCATCTTAGAAGTGTAGAGCAACCTGCGTCCCGGCGGATGCAGGTTGCTCTGGTATATTTCAGGTGACGGGCGTCAGCACGACCTGCACGCGCCGGTTCTGGGCTTTGCCCGAAACTGTCGTGTTGGAGGCGACGGGCTGGCTTTCGCCGCGGCCGGTCGCGAGGATGCGGACGCTCTGGACGCCGCGGCCGACCAGATAGTTCTTGACCGAATTGGCCCGGCGTTCGGACAGATCCTGGTTGTAGGCGTCCGCGCCATCCGCGTCGGCGTGGCCGACGATGTCGATCGAGGTCGAGGGATAGCCGACCAGCGTCGTCGCGACATCGTTCAGCGCCGGGTAGAACTGGCTTTGGATGTTGGCCTGGTTGACGGCGAAGGTCACGTCGGCGGGCATGCGCAACTCGATCTGGTTGCCATTGCGGATGACGCCGATGTCGGTGCCGGCCGTCTGGCGGCGCAGTTCCGCCTCCTGCTTGTCCATGTAGACGCCGACGCCGCCGCCGGCGATGGCGCCGACCGCCGCTCCGATGGCCGCATTGCGACCATCATCGCCGCCGGCCAGAACGCCGACCGCAGCGCCGCCCAGAGCGCCGATCGCCGCTCCGCGCGCCGTGTTGCCGTAGATCATCTGACCAGAATTCGGGTCCGTCGCGCACGCCGATAGTGCGAGCAGCGAGGCAGCCATCGCAAAAGCAGTTTTCATTGAAATTCTCCAATAGGCCGAATGCGACGCATGACAGCGATGCGCGGCGAGCGAGTCGGCGACGATACAGCCATAACGCCGAGATCCTGCGTAAGTTTCATGACGACATGGGTTCAGTTCCGGCGCCAATTTGCCTTGTGCCGATTGCCGTCGCGCAATCTGTGAATTATCGCCCATTCCTCGCGTCAAGAGTACACAGAGTGATGCTTTTGAGGCACAGTACGCAGGTATCGCAGCTCGTGGATGGGCGGGCTGCCTCTGTGCGGGGCGGGTGGATGGGGTATGTTCTCATCGGCACGGAAGCCAGCTATTTCACCGGCAAGGTGCGGAGCTATCTGCGCTGGAAGGGCGTCGATTTCGTCGAGACCGTCGCAACGCCGGAAGTCTACAGGGACATCATAGAGCCACGCGTTGGCTACGCAGTGATTCCCGTGCTCCTGACCCCGGGCGGCCAGACGATTCAGGACACCGCTGTCATTATCGATCATGTCGAGGCAGAAGCGCCGGGGCCAAGCGTCTACCCGGCGGGCGCCGTGCAACGCCTCGTCACCCTGCTGATCCAGCTCTACGCGGATGAATGGCTTGTCATCCCCGCAATGCACTATCGCTGGAACTACAATGAAGACTGGGTCGGCGCGGAGTTCGGCCAAACTGCAGCTCCGGCCGCCAAGAAGGACGAGCAGAAGCGTATCGGCAAGATCATCGGCGATCGCTTCCGGTCCTTCGTGCCGAAACTCGGTGTCAGCGAAGATACGATTTCAGGCATTGAGGCGCATTATGAAGGGTTTCTGGCCGATTTTTCCGCGCACCTCCGAAGCATGCCGTTCCTGCTGGGATCACGCGCGTGTCTAGCGGATTTCGCGCTGTTCGGCCCGCTTTACGCCCACCTTTACAGGGACCCGGGGTCGGGCGAACTCATGAGCCGGCTGGCGCCCCTCGTCGCTGACTGGGTCGAGCGCATGCTGACGATCGGACCCGGCGCCGGCGAGTTTGCGCCCGGCGACGAAACACCGTCCACCCTGCTTCCAATCCTGAAGCGGCAGATGTCTGAACAATTGCCGGTCCTGATCGATGCCGCCCGAAAACTGGCCGATTGGGCGGTTGTCCAGCCAAAAGGCGCGCGTGTGCCCCGACAGCTTGGCGAGCACGAATTCACCATTGGCGGACGGCGCGGGGAACGCAGCATCATCACCTTCTCGCTTTGGCGGCTGCAGGCTGTGATGGATCATTACCAGACTTTAAGGGGAGAGGATCGGCGCGGCGCCGACGACCTGTTCGACGCCGTCGGAGGCGGCGAACTGATAACCATGGCGCCTCCAAGGCGTCTCGAGAGGCGTGATTTCCGCCTGGTTCTGGCGTGAAACTGAGGGAGCCCCGTCACCCGGGAGGGCTACCGGGCGGCATCTGACATGCTATCCTCACGGATGGAAACCGAACCCGGCAGTGAATAGGACGGGTTGGATGCAGTGAGCGGGGGCTCGACGTGACTGTGAAAACCGTTCTGGAAGGCCCTTGCCGGATAAGAGTATCGGCTTTCGCATGTGCGTTGGGCGTCACCCTCGCGCTGGCCGGATGCGGAGAAGCGTCGCCGAACATCGAGGCCACGTCCGGCGATCCGCCAGCCGTATCGGGCGAGCCGCAGTCACAGCTGGCGGTCGCAGTCCCATCGCGCGCGCTGGAGGTCGCCGGTCCCGCGCAGACGGCAAGTACAGCGCCCGGAACGGTCATCGACAGCACGAACTGGGTGTTGGCGCCGCCCTTCTATGCTGCGGGCGACGAGCCATACTGGCGGCTGGACCTCGCCGACGGGTGGTTTGTGTTCAAGCGCTCGGGCCTGCCGGAAATCGAGGCGCCGATAGCAGCACCGGCGCGGCGGGATGGCGCAGACGTGTTTGAATCGGATCCGCTGACGATCTCGATCCGGAAGGAATTGTGCCAGACGGAGGGCGGCGGACAGGGAGAGGCGAGCGCCGTCGTCACGTTTGACGGAATCGAGTTCGGCGGCTGCGCGTTCGGCGGAGCGGCCGGCGCCGGGTCTGCAGAAGCGGCAGCGGTAACGGAATCGCTTGCGGCAATCGATGCGTGCCTGGAAAGGCTCGGCGAGCCGGCGATCGTCACGGCGATCTATCCCCGTGAGGGCGGGCGCACCGCCCTTGGTCTGCGAACACGCAATGGCAGTCTTTATGAATGCGCGGCGGAGGCTGAGACTGGCGCAATCGCCTTCCTCGATCCGATCGAACCTGGAGAAGCCGGCGCCTGGATGACCACCCGCATGCGTTTTCTGCGCGCCCCAGCGGGCGGCGGCGCGACATGCGCCGACGCAGAAGAGGTCGCCGCCGGCGACGAGGTGATCGGTTATCTGCTGGCGCCAAGGTGCAAGTTCTGACGGGTGTCAGGGCGGCTCAGGGAGGCGATTCCAGAGCAACCTTCGGTCGATTCGGATCGGACCGATCCCGATCAATCGACAAAAGTTGCTCTGGCTTCATGGGTATAGAAACTGATTCAACGATCTACCTGATCCAGGTCGATCGCATCAGGCTCTAGGAAGCGCCGCCAGGGTCGAGCGTAGCGTCCCCTGTTGCTTCCATCGGGTCGATGAGGTCGCCAGAAGGAGTGGAGTCAATACCGCCTGGCTGGGGGAGGCGATGCTCTCGCGGCGTCTGGACGGTTGTTGCATGAATGCCCGAAAGGACGAGGCCGGTCGCGGTGATCTTCAACAAACTGTCCCTTGGCATGGATGGCTGGGGTGAGTTCGGCGTGGAACGCGCCGACAGGGAGAAGCCGCGTGTGCCGCCGAATGTCCCGGCCCTTTCGCCATTGGCATGACCGACAGACGATGTGCTCCCGGCAGGGATGGACGCGGGATCCGGTTTGGCCAGCGGTTCAGGCTGGATGGACGTGTTGTCCACCAATGGCTCGGCTTGATCTTCCATGAGCAGCGAATCGAACGAGGCCTGGACGGATTGCGCCTCGGCCAGCCCGCCCGACGTCGTGCTGCTCCAGCCTTCGATCTCAAAGGGCGTCGCAAGCGCGGCTTGTTCTGTCGGTGTGACCGGAGGTGGAACCGAAGATTCCTGCGCGACCGGGACGTCTTGCGCTGGAACCGGCGCGGGATGTGACGCCGGGATTGCCTCGTCGTGGTTGCTTGCTGGCGTGTCGGCCTGAGGCGCGGCCGAGAGGGAGGTCAGGATCCGGGAAATTGCGCGCTCGGCGCCGAGCGCGATGCGGTGGGCGTCGGCAGCCATCGCCGAAACGTGTTGCGCGTAGCTGCGGCCTTCGTCACCGGGCCAGGGCGTCGCGACGAGGTCGGCGGCGTCGGCGCGCTCGATTTCCCGGCCGGCGGCGTCGAGGATGCGGATGCCGGGCGGCTCGGGAGCAATTTCGACGACATAGCCCTCGGTGTCGAACCGCACGCTGCCGCTCTCGCCTTCCGTCCAGGCGATGTCGCCGCCCGCCGTGAGGTCGCAAAGCTTGTGGATCAGTCTTCGCGTCGAGGCGTGCAGCATGTCACGGTCCCAGCCAACATGGCCGCCAGATGTGGCCTTTCCGGCGCCGCGTCAAGAAACCTCACCTGGAGACTGGAGTTCGGCGATGGTTTTGCAGGCTGAAGCGAACTCGCGTTCAATCAGTTGGGAGGCGGATCGGCCAAGCGCGTTGCGATGATGCGCGCAAGCGCGGCAGGCTCTCGCGTTTCGCATTCCCAGATGATGACCGGTCGCCAGCCGGCGCCGGAGAGGGCGAGGGTTGCGGCGGCGTCCCGCGCCACGTTCCGGGCGATCTTCGCGCTCCAGTAGGCGGCGTTCGTGGCGGGCATGCGGGCGCCGCGCACACAGGTGTGGCCATGCCAGAAGCAGCCATGAACAAAGACAGCAAGCCGCCGGGCTGCAAATACGAGATCAGGCTTGCCCGGCAAATCCTTTCCGTGGAGGCGGTAGCGCAGACCGAGCGCGTGAGCGGCGCGGCGGACGCGAAGTTCCGGCGACGTATTCCTGGATTTGACGGCGCGCATGGCGGCCGATCGCTGAAGGGGTGTGAGGGTGTCGGCCATTCCCGCGAGCCTGCCGGGTTCGACGCGCCAAGTCATCCTCGGCGACATCGGGCGCGATTCGTGAGATCAGGCCGCAGCGTCGAGACGAGCCCGGCTTTCGACAAGGGGCAGAAGGAGATGCCGTCCAAGCCATCGCACGACAGGCACCGAGACGCCGTCTCCCAGCACTTTCAGCGCGGCCGTTTCCTTCTCGGGCAGGACAAAGCCTTCGTCGCAACCCATCAGGCGGGCGGCCTCGGTCGCCAGCAGGGGACGCAGCCGGGCCTCGCCATTGTGGGTCACAAGCAGGAGCTGTTTCGAAGAGCCTCCGCCGGGCGTGCGCAGACAACCGGCAAGGCCGTCATAGCGTATTTCGGCGCGCTGGATTCTCTTGCCGTTTTCTGTCCGGATGCGACGAAAGACAGCCCCGGCGTTCCAGTTCCGGTCCGCGAGCGCCGCGTCGAACCTGGCGCGATGGAGGGGCGCCATCTGTCCGATGAGCTTGCGTGTCGCGGCGTAGGAGCGCCATGCCGGCGCCGGCGGATCGCGATCCAGCACGGCGGCGAGAACGACATTGCGCCGGGGAGGATGCGGAAGTGTCCACCAGACCCAGGCAAGGCGCGCATTGTGGGGCAGGGCGGCGACGGCCTGGCGAAGCGCCTGCGGGTGGAAGCCCGGATCGCACTGGTCCGAGGAAAAGCCATCCGCGATGCGCCCCTTGTGGGCGACGATGAAGAGGCGCTGGCGCGATTGCGGTGAAAACAGCGAGGCGTCGATCACGAGCGCGCCCACCCGGTAGCCAGAGTCCGCGAGGTTGGAGACCAGTGATGCGAAGTCGCGTCCGTTGTGGGACGAAAGAAGCCCCGTCACGTTCTCCAGAACCAGCGTGCGGGGCGCGCGACCGCAGGCATCCAGCGCCTCGATGATATTCCAGAAGCCCCAGAAGGCGCCGGAGCGCGGAGCATTGAGGCCGCGGCGGGCCCCGGCGAGAGACAGATCCTGACAGGGGAATGACGCCCAGGCGAGGTGCGCGGTCGGCAGCGCGGATGCGTCGAGATTCCAGACATCACTCTCGGCGATTGGCTCGCCGACGAAATTGCGCCGGTAAGTTGCGCACTTCATCGGGTCGAAATCATTGGAGAAGCCAGCGTCGAACATTCCGGCGAGGCCCTGCCGAGCCATGCCGCCGCCAGCGAAGAATTCGAGGAAGGTCGGGCGCGAGGTGAGCATAGGGCAAGGGTGGAGTGATTCGGCGAAAGTCGGGTGTGGATAGCGCAACGCGCTCGTGTAGGCTGATCGCTCAAAAGGAGCCCCGCGATGCTGATCGTCCACCATCTCAATGAATCGCGTTCGCAGCGCGTGCTGTGGCTGCTTGAGGAGTTGGAAACGCCCTATGAGATCGCGCTTTACGCTCGCGACCCGCAGACGCGCCTCGCCCCGCCGGAGCTGAAGTCGGTCCACGCGCTCGGCAAGTCCCCGGTGATCACGGACGGCGCGACGACGCTGATCGAGACCGGCGCAATCGTCGATTACATCCTCCGGCATCATGGCGGCGGGCGCATGGCGCCGGCGACGGACAGCCCGGATTACGATCGTCACCAGCAGTGGCTGCACTACGCCGAGGGCTCGGCGATGCTGCCCCTGATGCTCAACATGTATGTCGGGCGGTTGAAGGAGGCCGGCGCGCCCCTCCATCCGCGCATCGAGAGCGAGATCGCCAACCACCTCAGTTTCATCGAAGGGGCGCTGCAGGGACGCGACTATTTCGTCGGCGACAGGCTCACCGGCGCCGACGTGACAATGAGTTTCGTGGCGGAGGTGGCGAGGGCGCAGGGCAAGCTCGCGGCTTATCCCACCTTCGACGCGTGGCTCGACCGGATGCATGCGCGAGCGGCCTGGCGGCGGGCGCTGGACAAGGGCGGCGCATACATGCTGGGGCGGTGAGGCCCAGGCCGGGGCGTGCATCGCGCTGTCGCAAGCGGGTGCTACAACGGCGCAACACAGAAGCGCGCGGGGGAGGTTACGATGCCGAGGTTTCTTCAGGTTCAGGACGTCAACGCGATCAATCTGGATGCGCTGGTGAAGCTTTTGCCAGGCACGGGCCAGTCGGGTTTCAATTTTTTCAGGACCCGGACCCGGGGCAAATACATCCTCGCCATGCTTGGCTCGTGGGAAACGCTCGACAGGGAGGGCGTCAACACGCCCAGGCGGGTCGCGCATTTCATCGGGCAGGGTCTGATCGAAACCGGCTGGCTCAACTACGCCGTCGAAAGCCTGAAATACAAGGCGGAGGGCCTGATCGGGACGTTCTCAGCCTACCGGAACAATCCCGACCTCGCCAGACAGCATGCCGGGAAGGAACAACTGATCGGGGAGACGGCCTATGGCGGGCGGATGGGAAACAGCGAGCCCGGCGACGGCTTCAAGTATCGCGGTCGAGGCTTTTTCCAGATCACCGGCAAGGACAATTACCGGAAATTTTCGGACGTCTCCGGTACGGACCTCCTGACCGATCCCGACTGTCTTGCGCGCGATCTCAAATTGTCGGTCGCGGTCGCCGCAGCTTACTGGCGGGCGAACGGGCTCAATGCCTATGCAGACGCCAACAACGCCGCCGCCGTCTCGCGCGGAGTGAATCGCGGCGATCCCAAGTCCGCTGGACGCGCGCATGACGAGGACAAGCGCATCGTGTGGACCAACAGGGTGATCGAACTGTTTCGTGATCCCGTCGGGGTCGTGGCGCCCGATGCCGCCGCCGCGCTGACGGTCGGCAGCCGGGGTCCGCGCGTAGCGGCGCTGCAGGCCGATCTGTTCGCACTTGGCTTCGAGTGCGTGGGTTCCGCCGACGGAATTTTCGGCAAGGACACGCGCCTCGGCGTAATCGGCGCGCAGGACCGCGCGGGCATGCCGCTGACGGGAGTCGCCGACGCCGCGACTCTCGCTGCGGTCGAGGAGTTGCGGGACGACCCCCGCTCCAGCCCGCTCAACTCCATGTCGGTGGCGGGCGCGGAGGGGTATGTCTGATCAAATCAACCGGGCGCCGCGATCTGCTTGCGGATTGCAGCGACGCCGCGAATGACCGATTTGATCCCGTCGTCGGGCGTCGAGCTGAGGTCCGTGCGGTAGGCCTCAATGGTGAGGTCCGGACCGATCAACAGGTAAACCGGCGCGCTGTCGATCCGGTAAGCCGCCGCGATCGCGCCATCGGCATCGACGAGGGTGGGCCAGGCGCCGCCCTGGTCCTTGAACCAGGATCCCAGCGACAGGAAGTCGCCCAGCGCCTCGTCGGCGCGATCGGGAGATGGCGGACTGTGAACGGACAGGAAGTCGAGATCCGGGTCCTGACCCGCCGCTGAATTGAGCGCCTGGATGTACCGGGCGTCGGCAATGCTGTCGTCGCTCCAGAGGCCCCAGAAAGCCAGGATCGTCCAGCGTCCGGCAAGGCCGGCGTGAGTGACCTCGGGGCATTGCCCGTCCGGCGGGGCGCCGCAGTAGGTTTGCGCCCGGAACGGCGGAGCCGTCGTCCCGATGAGAGCGTGGGAATCGCCGGCGGTCTGCCATGCGGCGTCGGTCGAAGCGGCAGCCGGGGCGCCTGCTGGGGCGGCGGCGGCGGAAGCGGCGGGGGGCGCCGGCGCTTCGGTTGCGGACTGGCCGCGATCACATCCGGCCAGCGCAATAAGTGCGGCAAGCAGGATGGGTGTTGGGAGTGGTGAACCAGACGTCATGGTGAAAGGCCTTCTAACCGTCACAGCGCGGCATGATCCCAAAGAAATCAAGGAAGCTCCAGAATGTGCGCGCACAAGCGCCGCGCGCCCGGCGGCCGGCTGCCGGCTGCCGGCTGCGGGGTCGGTCGGCTGAACGTCTGTTCATTAACCTGTTGTAGTTGTTACACTTTTAGACAAGAAGAGCGGGAACCGACACAGCTGAGAGACGGGTCAATGGTTCGATATCCGGGAGGGACACTTGCAATTGGAGAACCAGATCATGAACTCGACCACGAAACGCACGCTGCGATCCGCGCTGGTCGCCGGGGGACTCATCCTGCTCGCGCCGGCGGCCGCCTTCGCTGGCGAATGGCGCCTGCAACCGGCGCAGTGCCCCGATCTCAAAGAAGACCGCCGCGATGACAGGGTGACCCACGGTCCGGGTGACCGGGTCGAAAGTCGCCGCGACGAACGGGTGGTGCGATGCCCGGCGTCCGCGTGGAGCTATGAAAAGGGTCCGAGGGAAGGCTGGTTCGGCAAGCCGAAACGGCCCATCGACGTCATCGTCCGCCCAGGCGGCCATTATTTTCATCGCGATCACCGGGGCGCGGACGTCGCCGTCGTGATCAGGCCGTAGCCGACCTTTCCGTCGAAACACTTGAGCGCCCGCCACCAGCGAAGGGGGCGGGCGTTTTCTTTCTGTCGGAAGCATCGGGAATTGCCGTCGCCGGGGCCTTTGGCCAGGGCAACCTCTCGTCCGCCTGGGGTGATGTCTCAGTTTCAAATCCTGACCGGCTGCCTTCGCCAAAACCTGCCCTTCGACCGCCTTGCTCGACGGGGAGAAAATCGCCAAACCCGGCCATTTGCAACCTCGAAGACCGGAAGCGGAACACGCGTCTTATCGAAACGTTGCGAAAGTATCGGAGATCGCGCGCGATCGATTGCAGAAAGAGGAAGCGCGCTATGGACGTCGACACCATATTCGCCATCATCGAGGCGGCAAGCTTGTCAGACGCGATTGATATGGTCTCAAGAACGCCCTGCGCAGTCGCGCACGGTGTCGTTGAGGTATGGCCGCTCCAAACGTCCTAAGAATCATGCTTGACTGCGACCAGTTTGGGCCAGCATCACCTGCGCCGCCTCATTGTTACCACAGGCTGGGTCGCTCCAGATCTTCCGCGCCGGGCTCGCCCCCCATCAGGCGCGATATCGCCAGAAGTGGACGTTCGGCGAGGACGCTGATAGGTTGAGGCGCGTTCTCTCCTGAACCGGCGCCTCAAGCATCGACAAACGACCTTTGCCGAGCCGACCGCTCAGAGATTTTGATCTCTTCTGGATGCCAGAGCGAGTTTCCTGACGAGCGCGTCGGCGATTGGCCGGCTCGGAGAGAAGGTGACGCCAGTCTTGGTGAACTTGAGCCCAGCCGCTGCAATGTCATCGGCATGCGACGTGATGGCGGAAGGAAACAGATAGAGGCCGCACTGATTGCTGAACGCTGCATAGCCCGCGATGATGGATTTTCCGATCCTGAACCCCGGCATCTTGTAGGCGATGATTTCTTCGGCGTCAGGCAGCGCGCGCGCAAGCTGAGCGCGCAATCGAACCAGCAGAGGGCGGAGGTCTTTGGGAGCCTCAGCTACGTAGGCGTCGTGATCAGCAAACATGGTCAGAACACGCTTCCGCTGGCGTGACACTCAAAGCAAGCGCCCACCATCTCCGCTAAAACAAGTTGGATATCACGATCAAGCCAATCAGAAGAAAAGTGTCCGCACGTTCGCGCTGGAGACCGAAGGTCCGCTTCGGACCAACAAGTGTCGCTTCAGTTGGCGACGCAGGCGGCCGGTTTCCGCTGGAAGGCGGACACGGCGAATTCGAATTGAGACACTGCCCCGCCGGGACGCAGGTTGCTCTACGCTCTTGAGATAGAGCATCCTGCCATGGGAGCGGGAGGACGGCATGTTGAAGACAATTGCGATCATCCTTGGCGGCGCTGCGCTGGTTCTGGCAGTCGCGCTGCTTGGCGGGTTCCTCTACATGCGCACCTATTTCGCAGCGCCCGTGGCGCGCGCCGTGCCGTCCGTCGTCGGGGCGCTGGGGGCCACGCGCGTGCTGGGCGTGTTCGCGCATCCCGACGACGAGCAGCTGGTCACGGGGTTCTTCTCCCATGCCGATCAGAAGGACGGCGCCTTTACCGCGATGGTGACGGCGACCAAGGGCGAGGCGGGCCAACAGGTTCCAGTCGTCGCCCGGCGGGAGGATCTCGGGGTGGTGCGCAAGGCGGCGGCGTTGAAGAACGGCTTCGCGCTCGGCGTCGATGACCAGGAGGTGTGGGATTATCCCGACGGCGGCGTGCCGGATGTGCCCGTTGAGGAGATCGTCGCGCGGATAGGGGGCAAGATCGCGGCGGTGCAGCCCGACCTGGTGGTGACATTCTGGCCGGCGAGCGGGGCGACCGGCCACAAGGATCACATGCGCATCGGGCTCGCGACCGAGACGGCCGCGAAGGGGTTCCGGGCTGCGGCGACGGGCGCGTATCGCGGGCCTCGCTGGCTGGTCTATGTCGTGACGCCGGGCAAGGGGCTGAGGGCGTTCGGGGGCGAGACCGGAGCATTCGTCGCCGACAACCAGCCGGAGGCGACGCATTCGATGCCGGGGAATGTGCCGGCCAAAATGCGCGGGTGGAAGATCCACGCCTCGCAGGAGGACTATGTGCAGGCCGCCTACGGATTTCCGGACTGGCTGCTCTATGCGTTCTGGGACCGGGAGTTTTATGCTGTGATGGAGCTGGAGTGAGCGGTCGGCGCCAGGATGAAGGCGTGTGGCGTACCCAACCCAAGCGCAGGTTAACGCCCTGGAGTGCGCGGACTCGTATGCCAAACGTCCGACCTTCCAGTGACGATCCGGATCGCGCAGCAGCGACTTCACGTCGGTAGGCTTCTGCAGCTCGGCTCAATAAAGGCGCGGGAAGTCAATGAATTCCGGATCGCCCACATCACCCCCCAAAAATGAACGCCTGCCCCGGCACACGGGGCTATCGCATATGGCGGTGAAGTCGTTCCCGGGCTTGACCCGAGAACCCTTTCGGGTCGCGAAAAATCCAATGTGGCAAGCAGATAGAGATTCCCGGGTCGCGCTTCGCTTGTCCGAGAATGACTCCACTGAATGCTTTGCGCCCATATGAGATAGCCCTGCCCAGCACGGGGAGAGGCGTCGCTGACCCGAACCCAAAAGCCAAGCTAGTTGTAGATCTCGAACAGGCCGGCCGCGCCCTGGCCGCCGCCAATGCACATGGTGACCACGCCATACTTCGCCTTGCGGCGCTTGCCCTCCAGCAGCAGGTGGCCGGTGCAGCGCGCGCCGGTGACGCCATAGGGGTGGCCGATCGAAATCGAGCCGCCATTGACGTTGTATTTCTCCGGATCGATGCCGAGCTTGTCGCGGGCGTAGAGGCACTGCGAAGCAAAGGCCTCGTTGAGTTCCCAGAGGTCGATGTCGCTCACCTTGAGACCGTGACGCTCAAGCAGCCGCGGCACGGCAAAGACCGGACCAATTCCCATCTCGTCGGGCTCGCAGCCGGCGACCGCGAAGCCCCGGAAAGCGCCGAGCGGCGTGAGGCCGCGTTTCGCAGCCTCCTTCGCTTCCATCAGCACGAGCGCCGCACCGCCGTCCGAGAATTGCGAGGCGTTGCCGGCCGTGACGTATTTGCCCTGCTGGACTTTCTGGCCGCCCTTGAAGACCGGCTCCAGTTTCTGGAGATCGGCGAGCGTGGTTTGCGGACGGTTGCACTCGTCCTTGACGACCGTGTAGTCGACGATGGTGACTTCGCCGGTTTCCTTGTTGGTCTGGGCCATTTTTGTGGCCATCGGGACGATCTCGTCCTTGTAGAGGCCGGCGGCTTGCGCCTTTGCCGTGCGCTGCTGGGACATGAGCGCGTACTCGTCCTGGTATTCGCGTGAAACGCCATACCGGTCAGCGACGATTTCCGCCGTCTCGATCATGCTCATGTAGATGGCCGGGATGGTTTCGGAGAGTTTGGGATCGGCCGTCATGAAGCGGTTGGCCTTGCCCGAGAGCTGGACGAGGGAGATCGACTCGACGCCGCCGCCGATGGCGATGTCCGTGCCGTCACGTATCTGTCCGGCGGCGAGGGCGATGGCGTTGAGGCCGGAGGAGCAGAAACGGTTGACGGTGGCGCCGGCGACGGTGACCGGGCAACCGGCCCACAGCGCCGCCTGGCGCGCTATGTTGCCGCCGGTCGCGCCTTCTGGAGCGGCGGAGCCGAGATAGACGTCCTCGACATCGCCGGGCTCAATCCCCGCCCGGGAAATGGCATGCTTGATGGCGTGACCCGCCATGGCCGCCCCGTGGGTCTGGTTGAACCCGCCCCGTGCCGATTTCGCGAGGCCCGTGCGAGCCGTTGAAACGATAACCGCCTCACGCATGTGTCTCTCCGCGCGCTTGTCTTGAACGAGGACATCGCGTCGCTCGCATCGCCGACACTTTAAGCGCCATGATCAGAAGAATTGCAATGTCGGCGGAGACAAACGCGAACGGCCCGGACTGAAGCAGTCCGGGCCGCCAAACGCAGTGCTGTGAAATGCTATAGCTCGTCAGACGGCGCCGGCGCATCCGTTGCGTCGGACGTTTCGGACTGGCCAGGAGCGCCGGCCGACTGGCTCCATGCGCCGGGTTCTCCTGAACGGTCAAAGACGGGCGCGCCCGGCTCTGAACTCACCGGTTCCTCGGCGGGCATGGGAGCATTCCGGAGCGCCGCGAGCTGCGCCGCAACCAGATCGGCCGTTGTGTACCGGTCGTTCATGGCGACCGCCTGCACTTCGGCGGGAAGCTCGACCTCGATCGAGGCCATCTTGTCGAGAGCGGCCGAGGCCTCGGGCGTTGCGGCGATCTCGGTTTCCGCCTCGGCATCAACCGTCGTCTCGCTGGCAATCTGGACGTCGTTGGAGGATGTGGAGTCGGCGGCGACCGCAGAGGCCGGAGGGGATGTCTCGTCGGCTGCCACTTCGACATCGGCTTCAACGTCTGCTTCCGCATTCACGGCGGCATCGTCGGCCAATTCCGCCTCGATGGTCGCCGTTGCGGGCGCCGGAGTTGCGGGCGGGTTGTCCACGAGCTTGCTTGTGTCGATGGCGGACAGCGCATCGGCGGGGCTGACGCCGTCAACGATCAACTTGCCTTCAGCGTCCCCATCGACGTCTGGCATGGGCGTTTCAACTGTGGGCGGCGAGGAAGCTGGAGCGATCGTAACTTGCGCGAAAGCGGTCGAGAAACCCATAGCGGCGGCAATCGCCGTGGAAGCAAGAAGCAGTCTCATTGTGATGTCTTTCCGTATGTTTGGACCTGCCTAACCAAGTGTCTTATCGACGCTTCGTTCCAAACTTTGCGGTATTGTAACGGTTTCCGCCTGTGGCGTCGGACCCTCGGCGGTCTCGGGATTCTCGATGTGATCGGCGACGTAGGCTCCGCGTTCGCCGGGGCGGTGATCGTCGGCCACCGTCGTGTCCACGGTCGTGAACAATTCGAGCTGCGAGTTAAGTTCGGCCCCCATGCAGATGGCGTAAGCGGAAAGCCAGAACCACATCAACAGCGCGGCGACGGCGCCCAGCGAACCGAACGTCGCGTTGTAGGCGTCGAAATTGGACAGGTAGAAAGAGAAGGCGATCGACGCGACCAGCCAGATGAGCGCCGCCGCCGCCGCGCCCGGCATGATCCAGCGCCAGCGCGCCTTCTGCCGCGAAGGCCCGTAGCGGTAGATGATCGCAGCCGCGCCCAGGAACAGGCCGATCATGAACAGCCAACGGAGCGCGCCGAGAAAAGCTTCGATGAAGGATCCGAGGTAGAGAGCTTCCAGAATGGGCGGAACCGCCGCGATGGCCAGCACGGAGACGACGACAAAGCCGACCCCCCCGACGGTGAACACCAGGGCCATCAGGTTCACGCGGATAAATCCGCGTTTCTCGGTCTCGTGGTAGGCCATGTTCATGACGCCGATCAGCGCAGCGACGCCGCGCGACGCGCTCCACAAGGCGAGGAGCAGGGTGAAGACAGCGCCGAGCTGCAACCCCTCGCTGCTCTGGCTGGCGATCCGGATCATCTCCCCGGCCACGAGCTCGTAGGCGGAACCGGGTATGGGTCCCTGGACAGCCGACAGCTGATCGACGAGCGAGGATCCGTCGGTGAACATTCCCCAGACCATCAGGCCGCCCACCAGCGCCGGGAATACGGACAGAAATCCGTAGAACGCCACGCCGCCGGCGAGCACGCCGAGATTGTCCGCCATCATGCGGTTGAAGACCCGGACAAGAATGGCGCGCCAGTCGCGCAGTCGTATGGCGCCAGGAGAGGCGATGTCGTGGGCGCTCCGCATTCCAATGCGCAACGTAGGCAAGCTCCGGATGTTCCGCAGGATGCTCCCGTGCCAAGCGGCGCCGGTCGCTGTAGCCTGCCTGCATGAGCGAAGACCTTGAAGGCTTGAAACTCAAACCCGTCCCGTCCTCGATGGCGGCGCTTGGCTTGAAGGAAGGGTATCGCGAGACCCCAATCGACCTAGACGGCGAAGGCGAACGGGAGCCCTGCGTCGAGGCGCGGTCTCTTGGTCTTGACGGCGACAATCACTACAACTCCACGTTCAACCCGCCTTACTATGAGTGTGTGCCGGGATCGATTCCGGGGCTCTATCTCCGCGCGGCTGTGGGCGCGAAGCTGGTCGGGGTGAACGCCAGGCTCGCCGGTCTGGGCGTCGCGCTTTATCTCTTCGACGCATGGCGGCCTCAGGCGATCCAGCGATATTTCCATGACGAGTGGTTCCCCGCCTACCTCAAAAGCCGATCGCCGCATCTTGCCGGTGCGGCGTTGCTGGACGAGGTCGAGAAATACTGGGCGGCGCCCTCGGCCGGTCCATCTTCGCCCGCGCCCCACGCAACTGGCGGCGCCGTGGATCTGACGCTGATGTTTCGTGAGACGCGCCAGCCACTCTACATGGGCGGCATTTTCGACGACCTGACGCGGGCAGCCTGGACCGATGGCTTCGAGCCGGACCTCTTGTCAGTAGGCGAGACGCCCTCAATGTCCGACGAGGAGGCGCGGGCTAATCGAAGGCTGCTCTACTGGGCGATGACCGAGGCGGGGTTCGCCAACAACCCGACGGAGTGGTGGCACTATTCGTGGGGCGACCAGCTCTGGGCCCGCCTCACGAATGAGCGGGCCGCGATATACGGAGCCTGTGACCCCCTGGCCCCCCAGCGCCTTAAGGGCTTGGAAACCACCGCCCGACAAGGTCGCACCTTCCAGACCGGGGTTTCGGACATGCTCAACGCCTTCGTCAAGCACGTGGCCGTCGCGACGGGCCTCACGCCCGGGAAGGCGCGCTGCGCGCTCGGGATCGTCCTGAACGCTGCGGAAAGGCAAGGCGCCGACATGGTGACGGAACTCTACAGGAAAATGCCGGGCGCGCGGACTTTGTCGGCGAAAATCGGCGCCGATAACGGCGCGGCGACCGGCGTCATCGCAAGACTGATCGAGCAGACGCCCGGCGGCCGCAGATCCGTGACCGAACAGATGATCCGCCTCCTTCACCAGCAGGGTCTTGGCCATGCCGGGATCGGCGCACTGTTCCCTGCCATCGGTGCGTTCGCAGAAGGCGCATGCGGGCTTGGCCCCGTCGGTCATCTGGGCGACGTTCTGGGACAGGCCGAAGCAGGTCGTTCCAGCGCCCGAAGTGCGTCTTAGGTAACCGGACCGGTCCTGATCACCGCAGCGTGATCGGGCGGGCCTTCTACAGTCAAAAAAAATCACCAGATAGCGGGAACGACAGAGGGCCGTTGGCATTCTGTCGGAAGTCTTCCCGGCGCTGGCGGCCTTTTCCGTCCCCCCCGACCCCCCAAGGTTGCCCGCCGGGAAGATACTTCCCCCAATCCAATCCAAGCAAACCGAACGCTGCTTTCGGAAAAGAGCATTCGCCCGATCCGGTCAACGGATCGCTGGACAGCCGCCGCTTGCGCTGTAGTCAGGGCGGTGGAGGCAATCGATGGACAACTCCACTGACACCGTCGGAGGCGAAAAGCTTCAACTGTCTTCGAGCATGCTCGGCGCGCCCGACCGGTGCGAGCCGGTGCGATGTTCGCAGCTGGCCATCGAGATGCTGACCCGGCTGGCGGGGCCGGACATGACAATGGCCTCGTTCGCTCTGGATCTGTCGTCAACAGCGCCTGGCGCAGGGCGGGCGGTCAGTCTTGTGTCGCGGTCCGACAAGCGCACGCGGCAGATCGCGTTTCTTTCGCTGGAAGCAACGTGCGATGGCGTTGTGGTGTTTGGCGCACGCGCAGTTTTCAGCGCGTGTCGCGACTAAACAAGCGAGGGCGCCGGATTTCATCCGCAGCCCGGAGGGATAAATGATCAAGCGTCCTGCCGCCCTGGCCATCGGACTTCAGGTCCTGGTCTTAGCCGGGCAGGCTCATGCTCAGGTCGGCGGCAACCTCGCCGCGCTGCCCGCTGTAGATGTGCGTCTCGACATCAGGACGGACGCCTCCGGCGCGCCGGTTCTGTCGCCGACACAGTTCAAGCTGGTCACGGGGGAGTATTACAGGCTGACCCTGAGGAGCGACGGCGGGCAGGTGTGGCGCGTCGAGGTTCCGGACCTGCTGCAGAACTCGCACCTTCGGGTCGTAACGATCAACGATGTGGAAGTGCATCTGCAGGGCATGGTGTTCCGCGCAATCGAGTTCGATGCCGCCGGGCAGGCGGCGTTCTCGTTCACGCCGATCCGCCCGGGCACTTACCAGCTCTATGTCGGCAAGGATCCCTATTCGATCGGCCAGCCGATCGGGCGGGCGGGCGTCCAGCCCGGCGCGCGGGCGGCGTTCGCGGAGTTCGTGGTCGAATAGAATGATTGCCGCCGCGATCAGCCCAGAACCAGTCACGGCGCGACCCGTTTGACGGGACGGCATTTTGCGCGCTCCCTCCCCGGGGGCGGGAGGTTAGCCGGAGAAAAAGCGATGCGCGGATGGATGGGCGCGGCATTGGGATGCCTGGCGCTGGGCGCCGCTCCGCCGGCCTTCGCACAGGACTTCGGCAGGATCGCGAGTGAAGCGCTTCACCAGAGACTGCCCGGCGACAGTCAGAACCTGTCGAAGCGGGACCTTGTCGCGGGGCTGAAGGAGGCCCTGACGACTGGAACCAAGGCGGCATCGCGGCGCATCGGCGTCAGGGACGGCTATTATGGGGATGCAGGGATACGCGTTCCCCTGCCTGGCGTGCTGGCCGACGCCCAGAAGCGGCTTAAACCGTTCGGGATGTCGGGGCCGCTCGATGATCTGCATCTGCGCATGAACCGCGCAGCTGAGGCGACGGCGCCCACGGCGCAAAAGCTGGTGCTCGAAGCGATCCGGACAATGACGGTCGAGGATGCGCTTGGCCTGCTGCGCGGCGCCGACATGTCGGCCACGGAATTTCTCCGGCGCAAGACCGAGGTGAATCTGGCAGCGGCATTCCGGCCCTATGTCGAAGCGGCCCTCGCTGACGCCGGCGCCCTGGTCGCCCTCGACACCGCTGTAGCCAAATACGGAGCGGGTCTTGTACAGAAGGACGCCAAGGGGTGGCTGACCGATCATGCGGTGGCTGGCGCCCTGAATGGATTGTTCTATTACGTCGCCCTGGAGGAGCAGGCGATTCGGCGTGATCCGGCGAGTCGGACGAGCGACCTGCTAAAGCGTGTGTTTGGAGGGTAGCCGGGCACATGCGCCGGTTCAGGGTGACGATCAGGGACGGAGAGATCGCCGGCATCGCGTTCGGCGATCCCGTCAAGCCCATTGAGGTCCTGTTCCTGCACGCGACAGGTTTCAACGCCATCACCTACCAGTCGCTCCTCGAGCCGCTGGGCGGTCAGGCGCACTGCGCGGCGCTGGATTTTCGCGGCCATGGACGGACAAAACTTCCCGCGCGGTCCTCCGGAATGAAATCCTGGAACCGCTTTCGCGACGACGTGATCCAGTTCCTGGAACAGACCTCGCCGGGCGGCGCCGTGATCGGCGGTCACTCGATGGGGGCGACAGTTGCGCTGCTTGTCGCGGCTCGGCGTCCAGACCTCGTCAAGGGACTCGTGCTCACAGACCCGGTGCTCCTGAAACCGCAATTCTACCGCTTCCTGCACATACCGCTTTTCAGTGCTCTTGCCTCGCGCAACGCCCTTTCGAGGCAGGCGCTCAAGCGTCGCCGCGCCTTCAGCTCGCCCGGCGAGGCGGCCGACAACCTGCGCGGGCGGGGCGCCTTCAAGACCTGGCGGGCGCCGTTTCTCGACGATTTTGTCATTGACGGCGTGCTGCGCCAGGACAATGGCGGATTTGCGCTGGCGTGCCAGCCGGAATGGGAGGCGGCGGTGTTCGCCGCGCACCGCATTCGACCGTGGACGGCGATCCGCAAGCTGCGGAAAAAACGCATGCCGATCATCGTGTTGCAGGCCGACCGGGATTCGACCGCCCAGGGCGATACCGACGCCCGCATCCATGCGGTGCGTCCCGACGCCGCCGTGACCAGGGTGCCGGGCACGACCCACTTCATTCCGATGGAGCGGCCCTATGTGGTGCGCGACGCGCTGCGCCTCCTTTACGAGGCGACGATCGAGGGCGCCGAAACGCTGGATTATGTCGGGGCGGTGCGGCGGACGATCAACGACTCCATCGGCGTGATGAATTAGGGAAACCTCCAGTCGATCTGGATCGCGCCGATCCAGGCCGAACGCATCTGGCTCCAGCTGAGCCGAAATGCGCGATCAGACCGTCAGTCCCGACGGGATCCGTTTTTTCAGCATCTCCATCTGCTCTGGCGCGGCCTGCACGATCTTGCGCGTGTCGAGGTTGAGCGTCACGGCAAGCGCCTCGCTGGTGCACCAGGCGTCACCGCTGTCGGGATCGATCGTCCAGTGGACGATGGAGTGGATCTTGTCCGATACCGACCCCAGCGACGAGCGCACGATGAAACGGTCGCCGGCCCGCGGCCAGCGGCGGTAGACGATGCGGTATTCGAGAACGGCCCCGCCTGTTCGAAAGGGTTCGCCGCGCGCCGCCGCCCGCGCTGCGAGTTCCTCGCGCCAGGGACCCAGGAGATTGCTGACGCTGTCGGACACCCGGCCGATGAAGAATTCGGGCATCATGCGGTCAAGCAGGTCGCAATGCTGGGGCTGAACGATTCCCCGGCCGATGAGCGGCGCGCCGACGGCGTCCGCATCCGCCATCTTCGCGGATTTGCGTGGCGCGACGGCGAAATCGAGCGAGCGCGGGGCAAGCAAGGCGGGCGCTTCGCAGCGCAGATCCTCCAGCCGGGCGCGGGTCGTGCGCGACCACGGGAAAGTCGCACCGCTTTCGACATCGACATGATCGACCCAGGTGCGGAAGGCGGCGCAGGGCACGCCTGAAGCATGATCGATCTGCTGGTAGACGAGACAGGACGTGTCGGCGATATCGAGGACGCCGGCGCGCATGTGGAAGGGCTTGCCCGCCAGGGCCTCGCGCAGGAAGCGGATGTGCTGGTCGCGCGGTCGCAGCGTGGAGCCGCTGTCCGCCCGGAAGGCGTGAGGCATGCCGGCCTGACAGGCGAATTCGGCGAGCCCCTCCATCATCCTGGCGACGTAGAAGCGCACATTCATGTGCCCCATCTCGTCGGTTTCCCAGCTGTTGCAGCTGCCGCGATAGACCTCGATCATGTCCCGTCCCCGGATGGTCAGGCGCAGTCGGCGCAGAGACCGCGCACTTCGATGACCGCGCTGCGCATCTTGAAGTTGACGCCCTCAATCTCGGACGCAAGCTTGCGGACGCTGTCGCCGGCGTGCATCTCTCCAGCCGATCCGCACCCATCGCAAATCAGGAAGACCGCTGCGTGGCCATGGTCCCAGTGGCCGCAGGCGACGAAGGCGTTGAGGCTTTCTATGCGGTGCGCGAGACCCATTTCCAGCAGGAAGTCGAGCGAGCGATAGACCGATGGCGGCTTTGCGGCGCCGTCGGTTCCAAGGTGCTCCAGAAGATCATAGGCCTTGGCCGGCCCTCCCGATTCCAGCAGCAGCGTCAACACCCTGCGGCGCAGCGGGGTCAGGCGGCCGCCGCGCTGCTCGCAGAGCGCTTCGGCCTCGCGCAGGGAATCGGACACGGAGACGGGCGCGCAGGCGAGGTGAGGCGAGGACATGCATGTAATGTCGGCTGGTTGCCTGTCCCGCACAAGGGAGCAGGGCCGCGACAAGCCGTGTCGCTCGCCCGCGCGAGGCCCAGTCCCAAAGAATTTTCGTCGGCCTCTTGCGTAGGAACAAAAAGAGAATATACCAGTCAGACGGGAACGGAGCAGGAACATGATCGAGGCGGCAAACTTTTCGGGCGTAAGCGGAATGTCCTATCGCTTCGAGCGGGTCAGGGCGGACCAGGACTGGGCGAGAATCGCCGGGACGGTCCTCTTTGCCGCCGACGAGGGCCGGGGTTGGCGGGTCATCCAGGTCGGAGATCAGGGCGGGGTCGATGGCGACATCGGCGCGTTCTGGCGCTGGCGCGAGGCGCGCCGCTACGGGGCGACCGCTGTCTTTGTCCGGCGCGAAGCAGACATCGTTCGTCGCCGGCGGGAAACGGCGGACCTGGCGCGCGGTCTGGATCCGGTGTGCGCGCCTTCGAGCGAACTCGACCTGATGGCAGCGTAGAGCGTTTTCAGGCGAACTCGAACCGGTTTGCCATCAGAAAACGCGACAAAACAACAATCCAGCGCACGCTCGGCGACTTCAGGTTCGCCGCAAATGTGTTAGTTTTCAAAGGACCTCGTCAGCCCTGAGCGTGGCCGGCCGGCCCCTGGTCGAAGCCAGACTCAAGACGGGAAGCGGGCCTGCGGCCAACCAGCTGCAGGCCCGATTTTTTGCGCCTTACTGCCCCCCTGCTGCTCCCGACGGTTTCAGCGCAGCCTGCGACGCTGCGGTTCTGGCGAGCCTCGCAAGCTGGACGAACTCGGCGCGGTAGCCAAATTCGTCCTTGCCCCTGGCGTCGTTGGCGAGATCAATGACGCTGTCCCAGGTGAAGGACTTGTCGAGATAGGGATCGCCCCGGAGCAAGGATCCATATCCCGCGACGGCGGTCGCGAAACGGGTCGCCTCTTTGGCCCTCGAAAGATCGCTCACGAAATCGGCGCCGGTTATGGGACGATCGACAAGTCTGGACTTGTCCTCACCCGGGATCTTGTAGCGCAGTTTCAGGAAGGCGAACTCGTCGCTTTGCCCGCCGGGAGCGATTTTGGCAGCCGCCGCGTACCGGCTGGCGTCGACCAACCGGGCGGCGGAGCCTACCGGCGTCAACTCGTAGATGGCGGTGACGGCGGCGCCCGCGCCAATGTCGCCCGCGTCCACCTTGTCGTTGTTGAAATCCTCGCGATTGAGCATCCGGGTTTCGTAGCCGATCAGGCGGTATTCGGAGACCCTGGCCGGATTGAATTCGACCTGGATCTTGACGTCGTTGGCGATGGTGAACATCGATCCCGACAGATCGTCGTTCAGCACTTTCCTCGCCTCGTTGAGCGTGTCGATATAGGCCGCCACACCGTTTCCGGACTGCGCCAGCTTCTGCATCAGCGCGTCGTTGTAATTACCTTCGCCAAAGCCGAGCACGGAGAGATAGACGCCGCTTTCGCGTTCGCGCGCCACGAAATCCTCAAGCCGCTCGGGGTCGCTGATGCCGACATTGAAATCCCCGTCGGACAGGATCATCACCCGGTTGACCTTGTCTTTGTCGAAGCCCTGCCTCGCGAGCGAATAGGCGAGGCGAAGGCCTTCCCCGCCCGCGGTCGAGCCGCCGGCCTGGAGATTGTCCAGGGCGTTCAGTAGTTTGGCCTTGTCCGCGCCGCTGGTCGGTTCGAGCACGGCGCCGGCCGCCCCAGCATAGACCGCGATCGATACGCGGTCGTCAGCATCCAACTCGTTGACAAGGAGTTTCAGCGACCTGACGGCGAGCGGCAGTCTGTTGTCCGGGGCCATCGAACCGGACACGTCAATCAGCAGCGTCAGGTTGAGCGGCGGCCGATCAGCCCGGACGATGTCATAGCCCTGGATGCCGATATGCATGAGCTGGCGGCCCGGCCCCCAGGGTGAGGGAGCGAGCTGAACCGTGGTTGAAAAGGGCGCTGTCTTCGAACCCGGCGGAGCATAGTCATAGTCGAAATAGTTGATGAGTTCCTCGATCCGCACTGCGTCCCTGGGCGGAGCGACGCCCTGGTTGAGGAAACGGCGAACATTGGCGTAGGCGGCGGTATCAACGTCGATCGAGAATGTCGACACGGGCTCGTCGGCTACGAGCTTGACCCGGTTGATCTCGACGTCCTCGTATTTTTCGCGATCGACATCGCCGGGTGAGGGTTGCGGAAAGGACTGCGCCACGGCGCCGCCAGCGAGGCCCTGCGGGCTTTGCGCCATGCGCGCCTGGGGCATGGGTGGAGGCGGCGCGGACATCAACGGCGGCGGCGGCGGTGGAGGGGGCGGCTGTGGGACAGACGTTTTGTCGCTGC
>Ga0163153_10001577_pt1 | contig 35764 bp, 30 predicted proteins | sample OliLakLV19MP6IB1_FD_148629 | JGI IMG/M metagenome (GOLD analysis project Ga0163153, IMG submission 148629) | Freshwater microbial mat bacterial communities from Lake Vanda, McMurdo Dry Valleys, Antarctica - Oligotrophic Lake LV.19.MP6.IB-1 | ecosystem: Environmental > Aquatic > Freshwater >... | reverse complement strand
CTCCGACGACGCCCTGCAGCCCGTCCTCGATCCGATCGCGTGCCCGGCCGATCCGACCTTGCGCATCCGGGCTTCGGACGGCTTCGACAGCGGCGTCATCGTCCTGCCGTGCGCGAGCTGGCGTCGCGCCGGCACGGGGTTCAAATACGCTGACCGGCTGGCCGCTCTCTCCGGCGTCCACAGCGTCGTCTATTCGAAGCGCCGGCTCGTCATCAAGTTGAAGGGCGCGAGCTATCCGGCCCTGGTCGGGCCGCTCGGCTTCCCGCCAGGAATCGAGGTCGGCTTCTCGAGCGGCACCCGTGACTACTGCGCGCGCTTCGCGACCTTCAAGCGCAACGACGACGGCGCGGCGACCTGGCTGCGCCTGTTCGACTTCACCGGCGCGGGCGTGTTCGGCAACGCGGCCAGCGGGCTCTGGGGTCCCGACCGTGTCGTGCTCGCGCGGGGTGCGATCGGCGCCGGCGGCGTCGCGCCGCTGCAGCTCGTCGGGACGACCCATCTGGGCGCCAACTTACTGGACCTCGCACAGCAGCTCGGCACGCAGGGCACGATCTGCGTGCGCATCGAGCAGGACCCGCTCGTGACCGGCTGGATCGACTGCGATGGCGGCTGCGATCCGGACGTCGCGCTGGCGGTGGACAGCAACGGCCCGGCAGCGGCGGATCCGTCGATCCTGAGCGTCCCGGGTGGTGCCGATCCGCTGGCCGCAGCGGGCTCCGGGGTGGTGCGTGTCCAGCTCCGCTTCGCGGTCGCGCCGGCCAACGACGCCGCTTGCAGCACCGTCGACTACGCGGCGTCACCGATCGTGCGGGCGCGGCCATCGTCCGCGTGCGCGTCAAGCGCATGCGGGTGAACGGGACCACGCTCACGGTCACGCTCACCGGCAGCAACTTCAGCTGCGCCAACTGGACCACGAACAGCGGCGCGCGCCTGGTGATCCCGTTCGTGAACCTGGACGAGAACCTGGGCAGCACCTTCGGCACCGGCGACATCGCCCAGGTGCTCCGTTTGAATGATTGAAGGGGGCGCTTGCGTGCCCGCGGCGGCGCCGGGGACGAGGCACCCGCCTTGCGGTCGTCCGCGAATTGAGCGAGCGTCCCGGAGCCCTGCGGCGGTGTCCGGGGGCCCGTAGCTCAGTTGGTCAGAGCGGCCGGCTCATAACCGGTTGGTCCCAGGTTCGAGCCCTGGCGGGCCCAGTCTTCATCAGCATGCCGGGTGGTATGGTAGGCATTACCGGGTTGCACACGGGGGCGTGGATGTTACGAGAGAAGACTCGCAAGGAGCGTGCGTTTGGACCCGAGTCTGATTGAGATCCTAGCCAATCTTCAGGAAATCGATCGGAGGAACCGCGAGCGTGAGCTCGAGCTCGCGGAACTCGAACGGCAGTCCGCGGAACTCGGCTCGACCCTGGCGACCAAGCGCCAGCAGGTCGAGGGCACGCGCGCCGAGTCGGGCAGCGCGAACACCCGCCGCCGCGACCTCGAAGCGCAGCTCCAGGACGCCGAGAGCAAGAACAAGGAGCGTCGCATGCGCCTCGGGCGCATCCGCAACGACAAGGAGCTGATCGTCGCGCAGCGCGAGATCGAGGTCGCCAAAGAAGCGAACTCCCGCCTCGAAGAGGAGATCCTGACCCTCCTCGAACAGACCGAAGCCGTCGACGGCGGGCTACGCGAGGCGGAGGGCGAGCTCAGCGAGCTCGCGGGGCGCGTCGCCAAGCACGAAGCGCACGCGAAGGCGCGCATCAAGCAGCTCCGTGCCGAGATCGACGGCGATCGCGAGCAGCGCGAAGCCATCGCGTCGCGGCTGAATGTTCCGATCCGCAAGCGCTACGAGCAGATCTTCGCGCGCCGCGGCGGTGTCGCGGTGGTCGAAGTGCGGCGCGGCATCTGCCAGGGCTGCAACATGCACCTGCCGCCGCAGCTCTACATCGAGATCCAGAAGGCGCTTGAGGTGCACGTCTGTCCGAGCTGCAACCGCATCCTCTTCTGGCGCGCGGAAGCATCCGCCGAGTTCGGCTCCAGCGAGGGCTGAGCGGCGCGCCTGCTGCGCGTCATCCGCATCCATTCGAGCTTCGCGATTTCGGAGGGGGTTGGACGGTCGATCGGGTTTGCGCCCGGTAGGAAAGTCCGGACTCCATAGGGTAGGACGGCCGCTAACGGCGGCCCCGAGTAATCGGGGGAAAGTGCCACAGAAAACGAGACGTCCAGGCGCGCGGCTTGCCGCGTGTCGGGTCACGGCGAAAAGGTGGAGTAAGAGCCCACCGGCCGCGCGCGAGAGCCGCGGCGCTTGGCAAACCCCGTCCGGAGCAAGGCCAAACTGGGGGAGGGCGGCCCGTCCGTCGAACCCGGGTCAGGCCGCACTGAGCCCACGAGCAATCGTGCGCCCAGAGGAATGACCGTCGCCCGGCCGATTACGGCCGGGGACAGAATCCGGCTTACAGACCCCCTCCGAAGCTTCCGTCCGCCGCCGCCGCGCGCCACGCCAGCGGCCACCAAACATTCTGCCTGACTAACTTCGCCTTTCCTTCGCGTCTCGTGATGACGAAGGAAAGACGAAGGTTTGCGCCGTCCGACACGAATTCCGGGGGCGCGCGCAGATTCCTATTGACACCCCGCAGCACTTGTTCGTAAGAGGCTTTGTGGGGGCAAGTGGGGAACCATGGGGATCGGGTCCAGTGACGTGGTGGCGAAGCCCTTTCTGAGCATCAGATGTTCGAAGGCCGCTCCTCCAACACGCTCGACGGCAAGGGTCGCGTCGCGATCCCGGTGCGGTACCGGGAGGCGCTCTCCTCGTCGGGCCAGGATCGCATCGTGGTGACGGTGTTCTTCATCTCTGGCTCGCCGTGCCTCGAAGCCTACGACGCCCGGACCTGGCAAGATCTCGTCGTCAACCTGCAGGCGAAGGACGGAGCCTTCGCGCAGGACCGCGCATTTTTCGAATCGGTCTATATCGGAGAAGCGCAGCCCTGTCAGCCCGACAAGCAGGGCCGCATCCTGATCCCGTCCTCGCTGCGTGAGCACGCCGCGCTCACCGACGAGGTCGTCTTCGTCGGCGTCGGCCGCAAGTTCCAGATGTTCAACCCGATCGAGCGCCAGAAGCTGACCGATCAGTTCCAGGCAACGTTGCGCCAGAATCCGGAGCTCTTCAATGCTGTGGGCCGATAGCTCTCCGGGCCGGGGCGTCGTCACCCGGGAGGGCCAAGCGATGCCGTCTCAGCCAGACCCCCGTCCCTGGCACGAGCCGGTGATGCTGGACGAGGTCGTCGAGCTGCTGGTGCCCGCGCTCGAGCGGCCGAATGCGCGCATCGTCGACCTGACGCTCGGCCTTGGTGGACATTCGCTCGCGCTGCTCGAGCGCGCCCGCGGCGACGCGACCTTGCTGGGACTCGATCGCGACCCGCGCGCGCTCGAGACCGCCGCCGAACGGCTCGCGGGGTACGGCGATCGCGTGCTCGTCCGGCATGCGCGCTTCGCGTCGCTGCCCGAGCAGCTCGACGAGCTCGGTTGGGATCGCGTCGACGTCATCCTCGCCGATCTCGGCGTCTCGTCGTTGCAGCTCGACGACGCGCAGCGCGGCTTCAGCTTCCAGCGCGAGGGCGAGCTCGACATGCGCATGGACCCGACCCGCGGCGAGAGCGCCGCGGATCTGCTGGCGCGTCTGTCGCAGGGCGAGCTGGCGACCCTGCTGCGCGACCTCGGCGAGGAGCCGGAAGCGCGCCGCATCGCGCGCTCTCTGTGCCGTGCCGACGGAGACGCGCGGCCGCGCACCACCGCGGAGCTGCGCGCCGCGATCGTGCGCGCCGTCGGTGCGCGCTCGACGCGCCGGCACGATCCGGCGACGCTGACCTTCCAGGCGCTGCGCATCGCCGTCAACGACGAGCTGCAAGAGCTCGAGAGCGTGCTCGATCTGCTGCCCGAGCGCCTGGTGCGCGGCGGGCGCGCCGCGTTCCTCGCCTATCACTCGCTCGAGGACCGTCTCGTCAAGCAGCACGTGCGTAGCTGGGCGGCGCGCTGCGTGTGTCCGCCCGAGCTGCCGATCTGCCAGTGCGGCGGCAAGGCGCGCGCGGTCCGTCTCACGCCCGGAGCCGCGCGTCCGACGCCGGAGGAAGTCGCGCGCAATCCGCGCGCCCGGAGCGCGCGCCTGCGCGCGCTGGAGTGGGTCGATGAGCGCTGACGCGATCAGCTTCTCGCAGCCGCGCCTGCTGGCGCGTGGCGCGGCGCTGCCGTACCCGGCCGCGTCGCGGATCACGTCGCGGCGTGCCACCGGCGGCACGGGAGCCGAGATGGGCCGAGCGGAGCGCTCGCGTGCGACGCGGCGCAATTTGCTGGCGCTGGCCGTGCTCCTGGCGGCGATGCTGCTGCACGTGTGGACCGGGCTCACGGTCGGCACGCTCGGCTACGAGCTCTCGGGTGCGCGGGACCTCGGCCAGCGCCTCGACCGGCAGCTCAACGAGCTCACCATCGAGAACACGGGAATCCTCAAGCCGGATCTGCTCGCCGAGGAGGCGCGGCGCCGGCTCGGACTCGACTGGCCGCAGTCGGGACAGATCGTCGATCTGCCATGATGCCTCCGCCGGAGACGGGCGCGCCGCGCCGGCGCATTCTGGCGGTCGCCGTCACGGTGGCGCTGCTGCTGGTCCTGATGGCGACCCGGGTCGGCTATCTGACCATCATCGATCGCGACCGGCTGGTGGGGAAGGCGCGCGGCCAGTACGAAGAGACCATCCACATGGCGGCTCCGCGCGGGCAGATCCGCGACCGCGAAGGAACCATCTTCGCCGACACGGTCGGCATGCCGTCGATCTACGCGAGCCCGACCTATCACGCCGTGCCGCGCGAGGTGCGCGACGAGCTCGCGCGCGCGCTGGAACTCCCGCGCGATCAGCTCGACAAGAAGCTGGACCGCAGATCGGGCTTCGTCTGGCTGAAGAGACACGTCTCGCGCGAGCAGGCGGCGCGCGTCGAGCGGCTGCGCATCGCGGGCGTCGACTCGATCCTCGAGGGGCGCCGCGTGTACCCGCTCGAGACCATCGGCTCGCACGTCATCGGCATGGCGGGCACCGACATGCGCGGCCTCGAGGGCATCGAGCTGCGCTACGATCGGGTCATGCGCGGCGAGGAGCTGGTCTATCGTGTCGAGCGCGACGGTCGCGGCCGCTCGCTGTTCACGGAAGGCGTCGCTGCCGAGCAGAGCGACGAGCGCGCGACGGGCCCGCTGGCGCTCGACAGCAGGCTCGAGGCCGGCGCGACGCTCGAGCTGACCATCGACGCGGGCCTGCAGGAGATGGTGGAGCGCGAGCTCGCGGCCGGCGTCCAGGCCGCCAACGCCGACGCCGGCACGGCGATCATGCTCGATCCGCACACCGGAGCGATCCTCGCGCTCGCCAACTACCCCTGGTACGACCCCAACCAGCCGAACGGCGTGGGCCCGGACGCGCGCCGCAACCGCGCCGTCACCGACAGCTTCGAGCCCGGCTCGACCCTCAAGGCAGTGCTCGCAGCGGCGGCGATCGACGACGGCGTGGTCGGCCCCGCGGACCGCGTGTTCTGCGAGAACGGCAAGTACAAGATCGGCCGGTGGACGATCAACGACCACCATCCCTACGGCCTGCTCACCGTGCCCGAGGTGATCCAGTACTCGAGCAACATCGGCGTCAGCAAGATCGCCGAGAAGCTCGGCCGCGAGCGCTACTTCCGCTACCTCGACCGCTTCGGCTTCGGCCATCCGACTTCCGTGGACCTGCCCGGCGAGGTGTCGGGGATCGTCCGGCCGCTCAATCGCTGGGCGCAGATCGACCTCGCGACCAGCAGCTTCGGGCAGGGGATCTCGGTGACCGCGATCCAGCTCACCGCGGCGTTCGCTGCGATCGCCAACGGCGGCCGCCTGCATCAGCCGTATCTGCTCGAGCGTGCGGTCGACACCAGCGGCAAGGTCCTGCTGGCGCGCGAGGGCGGCTTCGGCGACGCGGCGTCGCGCGACGTGATCCGTCCCGAGACGGCGCGCGAGATCGGCTCGATGCTCGAGCGTGTCGTCGAGTCCGACGGCGGCACCGGCAAGAAGGCCCGCGTGCCCGGTGTGCGCGTCGCCGGCAAGACCGGCACCGCGCAGAAGGTCGACTCGCGCACCCGTCGCTACTCGAACGAGCGTCTGGCGTCGTTCATCGGCTACGCTCCGGCCGAGGCGCCGCTGTTCGTGACGCTGGTGCTGATCGACAATCCGAAGGGCGTTCGCTACGGCGGCCTGGTCGCGGCGCCGGTGTTCTCTTCGATCATGTCGCGCGCGCTCGATCGCTTCGGCCGGCGCCCTGGCGTCCTGCCGACGGTGGTGCCGGCGAGCCTCGCGGCCGACGGCCGCGTCCAGGCGAAGGGATCTGCCCCCGGTAGCGGCAAGAGCTCCGTCAAGCGTGCTGCCGGGGCTGGCAAGGGCGACCGGGACACGTCACGCGGACCGAGCGGGCGCGCCCCGGGCGGGCAGGGGATCCAGCAGATCGCCTTTCCGGGTCCGGTCGAGCTCACGCCATCGTTCACCGGCATGAGCCTGCGCAGCGCGCTGCGCGAGGCGCAGCGACTCGGAATCCACCTCGAGGCGCGCGGCAGCGGCTTCGTCGTCGCGCAGGATCCGCCGCCGGGTACGCCGCTCCCGCAGCGTGCCGGCGTCTCCGAGGCCGTCCCGAGCGGACGCGAGCTGTGCGAGGGGCGCGACAGCATCCTCGTCACCCTGGAGCCGACGGCGTGATGCAGCTCGCGAGCCACGTCGACGACCCGATCGGGTCCGGTCGCCAGGGAGGAGCTGCCCAGGGGCGCGGATCGCTCGGCGCGCTGCTGGCGACGCTGCGTCACGAAGGCGTCCTCGCACGCGGCGAAGCGAGCACCAGGATCGACGCGGTCAGCGCCGACTCGCGACATGTCACGCCGGGCACGTTGTTCGTCGCTCTGCCGGGCACGCGCACCAGCGGGATCGAGTTCGTCCGCGACGCGGCCGCGCGCGGTGCCGCTGCGGTCGCGGTGGCTGCCGGCGCCGATCTCGATGGGCTCGCGCTCGCGCCAGGTTTGCCGATCGTGCGCTGTGGTACGCCGCAGCGCTTCGTCGCGCTGGCTGCGGCCGAGATCGCGGGGCGGCCGAGCGACCAGATGGCCGTGGTCGGGATCACCGGGACGAGCGGCAAGACGACGACCAGCTACCTGCTCGAGTCCATGTTCCGCGCCGCGGGCCATGCGGCCGGCGTCGTCGGTACCATCGAGTACCGCTTCCCGGGACATCACGAGGCCTCCCCGCTCACGACGCCGGACGCGGTTGCCCTGCAGGGCTTGCTGGCACGCATGCGCCAGGCTCGGGTGAGCCACGTCGCGATCGAGGTGTCGTCGCACGCGCTGGCGCAGGATCGTGCGACGGGCGTCGCCTTCGACGTCGGCATCTTCACCAACTGGTCGCGCGACCACCTCGACTACCACGGCGACATGGACGACTACTTCGCGGCCAAGGCGCGCCTGTTCCGCGAGCTGCTGCCGGCATCGGGCAAGAGCAGCGCGGCGGTGCTGAACGCCGAGGACCCACGCGTCATGGCGCTGGTGCCGGAGCTCGGTGTCCCGGTGACGACGTTCGGGCGTGGTGGCGACGTGCGCTGCGTCGATCTCGTTGCCGACATGAGCGGCATGCGCGGCACCCTGGACGTCGCCGGCGAGCGCATCCCGTTCGCGACGCGCATGATCGGCACGCCGCACCTGGCCAACATCCTCGCGGCGGTGGCGGCGGCACGACGGATCGGGCTCGCGCCGGATGCCATCCGCGCCGGAATCGAGAACTTGACGGGTGTCCCCGGACGGCTCGAGGCGGTCGACGAAGGGCAGCCGTTCGCGGTCGTGGTCGACTACGCGCACAAGCCCGACGCCCTCGAGCGTTCGCTCGCCAGCTTGCGCGAGCTGACCCGAGGACGGCTGATCGTGGCCTTTGGCTGCGGTGGTGATCGGGACGCTGGCAAGCGTGAATTGATGGGGGAGATCGCGGGCCGGCTCGCCGACGTCGTGATCATCACCTCGGACAATCCCAGGACAGAGGAGCCGATGGCGGTCATTCACGCCATCGAAGCTGGCGTGCGGGGAGCGGCCCGCACGCCCGTCGCGTCAGAGGCGCTCGGGCAGGTGGGGCACGTGGATGGGTATGTGGTGGTGCCCGAGCGCCGCGCGGCGATCGCGCTGGCAATTCGAGCGGCCCAGGCCGGTGACCTGGTTCTGATCACCGGCAAGGGGCACGAGGACTATCAGATCGTCGGAACGACGAAGCATCATCTGGATGATCGCGAGGAGGCCAGGGCCGCGCTGCGCGCGCGCGGCTTCGCCGGTTCCGGCAAATGAGGATGTGGGGTGGTGGCGGCTTCCGGTTGCACGGTGGGGTGGTAGGAAGGTTGTGGTGGGTGCACCCGGGGTGGTGGGGAAGGGCCAGGTTCGGCTCGCAACGCTTGAGCAGGCGGTGAGCCGGTCCTGGCCTCTCCACCAGGGGTCTCGTCCGACGGCGGAAGCAGAACAGGTACGAAAGCGCGATGATGCTCTATCAGCTCCTCTACCCCTTGCACACGACGTACTCTGGTTTCAACGTCTTCCGCTACATCACGTTTCGCACCTTGCTCGCCGGTCTGACGGCGCTGGTCATCTCGCTCTGGCTCGGACCGATCGTCATCCAGAAGCTGTCGTCGCTGAAGGTCGGCCAGCAGATCCGTGGTGACGGGCCGCAGAGCCATCTCGCCAAGGCCGGCACGCCCACCATGGGCGGTGTTCTCATCCTGTTCTCGGGCATCCTCGCGACGCTGCTGCTCGCCGACCTCTCGAATCGCTACATCTGGCTGGCGCTGCTGGTGACCATCGGCTTCGCCGCGATCGGCTTCGTCGACGACTATCGCAAGCTGCGCGGACAGAGCTCGGCGGGACTCCCGGCGCGCGCCAAGTTTGGCCTGCAGGTCGTCCTGGGGCTGATCGCCGGCGTCGTGCTGGTGCAGATGCCGGACTTCTCGACCACGCTCAACTTTCCCGTGCTGAAGGACTTCCGGCCGGAGATCGGCTACTGGTACGTGCCGTTCGCGGCGCTGGTGATCGTCGGCTCGTCGAATGCGGTCAATCTCACCGATGGGCTCGACGGGCTCGCCATCGGTCCGGTCGCGATCGCCGCCGCGACGATCGGTTTCTTCGCCTACGTTGCGGGTAACGCCAAGTTCGCCGAGTATCTCCAGATCGAGTACGTGCCCGGCGCGGGCGAGCTGCTGGTGTTCTGCGGCGCGCTGGTCGCGGCGGGGCTCGGCTTCCTCTGGTTCAACGCCTACCCGGCGCAGATGTTCATGGGCGACGTCGGCTCGCTGCCGCTCGGTGCGGCAATCGGACTGGTCGCGCTCGCCAGCAAGCAGGAGCTGGTGCTGCCGCTGCTCGGCTTCGTGTTCGTGGTCGAGGCGCTGTCGGTCATCTTCCAGGTGGCGTCGTTCAAGATGCGCCGCAAGCGGATCTTCCGCATGGCACCGATCCACCACCACTTCGAGCTCCTGGGCTGGCCCGAGCCGCTGATCATCGTCCGCTTCTGGATCATCGCGATCATCTGCGCGTTGCTCGCGCTGGCGACGCTCAAGCTGAGATAGCGGGGGGGAATCGGTGGCCGGGCCCTGTGATCCCGCGAACCTGGCTGGACGCCACGTCCTGGTGATCGGGCTTGGGCGGACCGGCTCGTCTCTCACACGGTATTTCACCGCCCGCGGAGCACGCGTGCGGGTTTGCGATCGGCGCGCGGACGCGCCGCTGCCCGGGCCGGCGAACGACGTCGTCGAGGTGGTTCGCGGCGCCGACGGACCGGAGTTGCTCGCGGGCGTGGATCTCGTCGTGCCCAGCCCGGGTGTATCGGCAGACGCGGCGATCCTGGTTGCCGCCGGACGCGCGGGGATTCCCGTGCGCAGCGAGATCGAGGTCGCGGCGGCGGCGATCGACGTGCCGCTGATCGCGATCACGGGAACGAACGGCAAGAGCACGACCACCTCGCTGGTCGGCGACATGCTCGAGGCCGCGGGCAACAAGGTCTTCACGGGCGGCAACCTGGGCACGCCGCTGATCGATGCTGCGGGTGGAAGCCACGACGTGGTGGTGGCGGAGATCTCGAGCTTCCAGCTCGAGTGGGTGGAGAGCTTCCACCCGCAGATCGGTGTCCTGCTGAACGTGACCGACGACCACCTCGATCGCTATCGCGACCGCGCGCACTACCTGGCGACCAAGGCGCGGCTGTTCGCACGCCAGAACGACGGTGATGCCGCGGTCCTGAACCGGGACGATCCCGAGGTGATGTCGCTGCTGGCGACGCTGCGTGCCGGCGTCCGGACCTTCGGCAGCGCGCCCGCGCCGGACGGACGCACGGGGCAGGGCGTCGCGGCGCACGTCGCGGGTGACACCATCGTCGTGCGCGAGCACGAGGTCGAGCGCGTGGTCTCGCTCGCGCGGACGACGCTGCGCGGCCAGCACAACCGTGAGAACGTCATGGCGGCACTGCTCGCGACGCGCGCGTTCGGGGCGCCGCTCGAGGCGCTGCAGGCGGCGCTCGACGGGTTCCGCGGCCTGCGCCACCGGCTCGAGACGGTGCGCGAAGCCGCAGGCGTCGCCTACGTCGACGATTCGAAGGGGACCAACGTCGGCGCGCTGCTCAAGTCGCTCGAAGGCTATCGCGACGGCAGTGTCGTCCTGATCGCGGGCGGGATCGCGAAGGGCGGCGACTACACGGTTGCGCGCGAGCTGCTCGCGCGCAAGGTCTGTCAGCTCGTCCTCTACGGGGAGGCGCGCGGCTTCCTCGCCGAGAGCTGGCAAGGGGCGACCGAGACGACCATTCGCGAGCGCTTCGCCGACGCGGTCACCGCGGCGATCGCCAGCGCCCGCTCCGGCAACGTGGTGCTGTTGTCGCCGGCCTGCGCCAGCATGGATCAATTCAGAGACTACGCCGCGCGCGGTGACGCGTTCGCGGCAATCGTGGAGGCCACCTGTGACGACGCCGTCGCGCGCTGCTGAAGCCGCCGCCTTCTATTCCGACGAGCAGCGGCCCGCCGTCCTGCGTGGCCGCCAGGTCGACCTCTGGCTGCTCGGCGCCGTGCTCGGCCTGCTCGTCCTGGGCGTCGTGATGGTGTTCGACGCGAGCTACTTCCTGGGCGCCGAGCGCTTCGGCGACGCATATACGATGATCCGCCGGCAGACGATCTTCATCTGCATGGGCGCGGGCGTCGCGTTCGGCTTGTCGCGCATCGACCCGCTCACGTTGCGGCGCGCAGCCTATCCGATGCTGCTCTTGACGATCGTCCTGCTGGTGCTGGTGTTGATTCCGGGCATCGGGCAGGTCCGCAACGGCGCGCGCCGCTGGATCTCGCTCGGGCTGTTCTCGTTCGAGCCCTCCGAGCTCATGAAGCCGGTCTTCGTGCTCTACCTCGCGCACTCGCTCAGCCGGAAGCAGGAGCGCATTCACAGCTTCACCTACGGGGTGCTGCCGCATCTCGTCGTGGTCCTCGTGCCGATCCTGCTGCTCCTTCTCGAGCCGGACTTCGGCGCCTCGGCGGTGCTCGCCGTGGTCACCTTGGCGATGCTGTTCGTGGCCGGTGCCCGTAGCAGCCAGCTCGCTGCACTCGGGCTCGCGGCGCTGCCGCCGGCGATCGGCTTGATCTGGCACTCGCCGTACCGCTGGGAGCGCGTGACGGCCTTTCTCGACCCATGGCGCGATCCGCTCGGCAACGGCTTCCAGCTCGTGCAGTCCTTCCTCGCCTTCGGCAGCGGCGGCGTGCTCGGCGCCGGGCTCGGCAACGGCAAGCAGAAGCTGTTCTACCTTCCGGAGGGTCACACCGACTTCATCTTCTCGTTGATCGGCGAGGAGCTCGGGCTCGCCGGCGCGGTGGTGGTGCTGCTGTGCTTCGGCGTGCTCGCGATGCGCGGCTTCCGCGTGGCGACGCGCTCGCGCGACTCCTTCACGCGGCTGCTCGCGTTCGGGCTCACCTTCCTGATCGTCGGTCAGGCGATGCTCAACGTCTCGGTCGCGCTCGGCCTGCTGCCCACCAAGGGGATGCCGCTTCCGCTGGTCAGCTACGGCGGCTCCGCGATGATGGCGGCCGGCCTCGGGGTTGGCGTCCTGCTCGGGCTGTCGCGCGAGGCCCGGGTGTGAGCACGCGTCCGGCGTTGCCGGCGGCGGCGATCCTGTCGGCGGCGATCGTCGAGGACGCGGGTGGGGGACGGTGCAGCGTGTCCTGATCGCCGGCGGCGGCACCGGGGGGCACCTCTTCCCGGGCATCGCCGTCGCGAACGAGATCCAGCGCCGGTACGGCGCCGAGGTGCGCTTCGTCGGCAGCAGCTACGGCATCGAGCGCACGGCGGTGCCGCGCGCGGGCTTCGCGGTCGAGCTGCTACCGATCCGCGGCGTGCGCCGGGAAGGCCTGGCGGGGATCGTCCGCGCGCTGTGGCGCATCCCGTGGAGCCTCGTCACGGCGTTGCGTCTGATGCTCCGCTTCCGCCCGCAGCTGGTCATCGGCGTCGGCGGCTACGCCTCGTTCCCCGCGGTGCTGGCGGCCTTCTCGTGCCGGGTGCCGATCGTCCTGCTCGAGCAGAACGCGAGCCCCGGCGCTGCGACCCGCGTGCTCGCCCCGCTGGCGCGCCGGGTGTGCGTGAGCTTTCCGCAGACCAAGCAGGCGCTCGGCGCGCGGGCGGTCGTGACCGGCAACCCGGTACGTGGCGGTGCCGCGGCGCGATCGGCTGCCACTGGTGGACCGGCCGCCGATCCGGCCGCGGGCGCCCGACACACCCGGATCCTGGTCTTCGGCGGCAGCGCCGGAGCCCATCGCTTGAACGAGGTCGTCCCCGAGGCACTCGCCCGGGTCGGCCAGGCGCTCGACATCGTCCACCAGACCGGCGCGGCCGAGCGCGACGCCGTTGCCGCCGCCTATCAGGCGCTCGGGGTGCCCGCCGCGGTGCACGCGTTCATCGACGACATGGTCGCCGAGTACCGGCGCGCGGACCTCGTCGTCTGCCGCGCCGGCGCAACGACCATCGCCGAGCTGACCGCGCTCGGCGTCGCGGCGATCCTGGTGCCGTTCCCGTTCGCGGCGGGCGATCACCAGCGGCTGAACGGTCAGGCGCTGGTCGATGCGGACGCCGCGTGGATGATCCTCGACCGCGAGCTCAGCGCGGAGCGGCTCGCGGACGAGGTACGCGCGGTGCTCGCGCAGCCGGGGCTGCTCGAAGCGACCAGGGCGCGCGCGCGCGCCCTGGGCCATCCCGACGCGACGGCGCGCGTCGTCGACGAGTGCGTCGCGTCGCTGCGGAGGCCGGCATGAAGCCTCCCGTGCCAGCGCCGCAGGTGCGCCCGGGCAGTGAGCCCGTTAAAGGCCATCGCGCAATGCGTGCGGGACATCACATCCATTTCGTCGGCATCGGCGGCATCGGCATGAGCGGCATCGCCGAGGTGCTCCTGACCCTCGGCTACACCGTCAGCGGCTCCGATCTCGCGCCGAGCGACTCGACGCAGCGCCTGGTCGGCCTGGGTGCGCGCGTCGCCTACGGCCACGATCCGGAGCACGTGGCGCCGGGTACGGACGTGGTGGTGATCTCGTCCGCGGTCAAGTACGCGAACCCGGAGGTGGTGCGAGCGCGCGACCTGCGCATCCCGGTGATCCCGCGCGCCGAGATGCTGGCCGAGCTGATGCGCGTCAAGTTCGGGCTCGCGGTCGCGGGCACGCACGGCAAGACCACGACGACGTCCTTGCTCGGCGCGATCCTGTCCGAGGCCGGACTGGATCCGACGGTGGTGATCGGCGGCAAGGTGCTCTCGCTCGGCACCAACGCCCGCCTCGGGCTTGGCGACTACATGGTGGTCGAGGCCGACGAGAGCGACGGGACCTTCCTGCTGCTGTCGCCGACCATCGCGGTGGTGACCAACATCGATCCCGAGCACCTCGATCACTACGGCAGCGTCGAGCGCGCGGCCGACGCCTTTCTCGAGTTCGTGAACCGCGTGCCGTTCTACGGCCTCGCCGTGCTGTGCATCGACAGCCCGCGCGTGCGCGCGCTGCTGCCGCGGGTGCGCAAGCGCTACGTGACCTACGGGCTGTCGCCCGACGCGGAGATCAGTGCGCGCGACCTCGTGGTCGAGGGCTTCGAGACCCGCTTCGTGGTCACGCAGCGCGGCGAGGACCTGGGCGCGGTACGGGTCGGCATGCCGGGCCGGCACATCGCGCAGAACGTGCTCGCGACGATCGCCGCCGCGTGCGAGCTCGGCATCGACTTCCCGACCAGCGTGCGCGCGCTCGGGGAGTTCAGCGGCATCCACCGCCGCTTCGAGGTGCGCGGCACGGCGCGCGACGTCACCGTGATCGACGACTACGGCCACCATCCGGAAGAGATCCGCGTCACCCTGCGAGCGGCGCGCGAAGGCCTCGGGCGGCGCCTGCTGGTCGCCTTCCAGCCGCACCGCTACAGCCGCACGCGCGACCTGTTCGACGATTTTCTGGCCGCCTTCGACGACGCCGACGTCTTGTTCTTGATGGAGATCTACGCTGCCGGCGAGGATCCCGTCGACGGCGTGAGCGGCACCTCCCTGGCGCAAGCACTCAACGCTCGCGGTCACGCCGACGTGCGCTTCGTCGCGGCGCGCGACGAGCTGCCGGGGCGCATCGCCGCCGAGGCCCGTCCGGCCGACGTGGTGCTCATGCTCGGGGCCGGCGACATCGTCCGGCTGGGCGACGAGCTGCTGGCCGCGCTGGCCGCGCAGGAGTCGCTGCCGCCGGTGCGAGTGGTGAAGTGAGCGCGCTCGCCGAGCGGCTCGCTCTCTACCCCACGGCGCTGGCGCCGGAATGCCAGGTGCGGCGCGACGAGATCCTGGCGCGCCACACCTCGATGCGGGTCGGTGGGCCGGCCGATCTGTTCTGCGAGGTGCAGAGCGAGAGCGCGCTCGCGGCCCTGGTGCGCCACGCGCGCGCCGCGCGGCTGCCGATCTTCCTGCTCGGCGGGGGCACCAACCTGGTGGTGGCGGATCGCGGCATCCGCGGGCTCACGATCAAGCTCGCACGCAGCTTCGCGCGCACCGAGTGGCTCAGCGAGGACGAGCACGGAGCGCGGCTCGTCGCCGGCGCCGCCGGCAACTTCAAGCGCCTGGTGCTCGAGGTGACCGAACGCGGCTACACCGGGATCGAGTTCGGCGAGGGGATTCCCGGCACGGTCGGCGGCGGTGTCCTGATGAACGCAGGTGCGTTCGGTGGCGAGATCGCGGACGTGGTCGAGGCCCTGCGCGGCGTCAGCGCGGCCGGGGAGGAAGTGCGGCTCACCCGCGCCGAGCTGCGCTTCGCCTATCGCCGCCTCGATCTACCACCCGGCTTCGTGGTCACCGCACTCGAGCTGCACGTGGCGCACGGCGATGCCGCGGCGATCGCGAGCCGCGTCGCCGATGCCAAGCGCAAGCGCGGGCGGCACCAGCCGCTCGGCCAGCCGAACGCAGGATCGATCTTCAAGAACCCGCGCGGCGACTTCGCCGGACGGCTGATCGAGCTCTGCGGTCTGAAGGGTTGCCGGGTCGGTGGCGCGCAGGTCTCGCCGCAGCACGCCAACTTCATCGTCAACACCGGTGCGGCACGTGCGTGCGAAGTGCGTGACCTGATGCACGAAGTGCGCGATACGGTATGGCGGCGCAGGGGAGTGTGGCTCGAGCCCGAGGTGCGGCTGGTGGGGGAGTGGTGAGCGGGGTGACGAAGGGACCGGGACGCTTTCGTGGCAGCAGGGTGGGCGTGCTGTCCGGCGGGCTCTCGTCGGAGCGCGAGATCTCGGAGCGCAGCGCGCGCGCGGTCGCGGCGGCGCTACGCACGCGCGGTTACGATCTGTGCGAGATCGCCGTCGGGCGCGACGTCGCACGCGAGCTGCGCGAGCAGCGGGTCGAGGTCGCGTTCAACGCACTGCATGGGCGCTACGGCGAGGACGGCTGCATCCAGGGTCTGCTCGAGGTGATGGGCATTCCCTACACCGGAGCGGGCGTGCTCGGTAGCGCGCTGGCGATGGACAAGTGGCTCGCCAAGCAGATCCTGCAGGCAGCGCACGTACCGACGCCGGCCGGAACACTGATCGGTCCGGGACGGGACTGCCAGCTCCCCTGCGCACTGCCGGTCGTGGTCAAGCCACGCGGCGAGGGCTCGAGCAACGGGGTCTCGATCGTGCGCGAGCCGGCGGCGCTCGAGGGCGCCGTGGCGCTTTCGCAACGTTACGACGCCGACGCACTGGTGGAGGAGTACGTGCCGGGACGCGAGGTGACGGTCGCGGTCCTCGATGGCAAGGCGCTCGCCGCGATGGAGGTCGTGCCGCTCGGCGACGAGCTGCACACCTACGACGTCAAGTACACGCCGGGACGCGAGCGCTTCGTGCTGCCGGCACCGCTCGGCGACATCTATCCGCGGGTCCTCGAGGTCGCGCTGGCGACCCACCAGGCGCTGTTCGCCGGCTCCTACAGCCGGGTAGACCTGCGGGTGCGCGGCGACGGGGCGCTGTTCGTCCTCGAGTGCAACACGCTTCCGGGTCTGCACGAGCTCGGTTGGTTCCCGGCCATGGCCAAGCACGCCGGCATCGAGTTCGGCGACCTGATCGAACATCTGCTCGATCTTGCGGCAGTCAACGTGCGCGAGACCCGACTCGGGGAAGGGACCGTGGGATGAAGCTAGCTTGGTCTCGCCGCGCTGCGGCAACGCGCGGCCGCTCCGGCTTCCGTCCCCGGCGGTGGCTCGGGACCTTCGCAGAAGCGCCACGTTGGCCAATACGAAACGCCGTTTTTTTCGTGCTCGGGCTCGGATTGTGCTTTACACTCGGCCCTTTGGTGCGCTACTGCAAGGACCATCGGTATTTTGCCGTGCGCGAGATCGATATCGAGGGGCTCGAACGACTCGATGCGTCAAGGGTGCGGATGTGGTTGGGAATGGTGGAGGGGAGCAGCATCTGGCATGCCACGCCACAGGTGCTCGAGGCCCGGCTCGAAGCGCAGGCGGCGATCGCGGGGGCAGACGTCCGCCGTTATCTACCGGATCGTCTGCGTGTCACCATCCGGGAGCGCCGTCCGCGAGCAATCCTGCGCACCGGCAGCGGCTTGTTCCTGATCGACCAGGCCGGTGTCGTGCTCGATTCCGCGAGCGGAGTCGCCGGCGAGCTGCCGATCGTCAGCATCGAGACCGAGAGCTGGCGGCTGGCGCACCCCGAGCGCGCGCAACCCGAGCTGCCATTGCCGCGGGAGCTGCGTGAGGCGGTGCGGGTGGCCCATCTCTTCGAAAGCGGCGTCGCTGGTATCCGTGTGTCGGAGGTGGCGCTGCGTCCCGGCATCGAGAAGCCCGAGGTCGAGGCCTTCAGCGAGGACGGACGTCTCGCCGTTCGGCTCGGTTGGGGCGCCTGGCGCGACAAGCTGCGCGCTTTGCGGCGCGTCCTCGCGCACGCGTCGTCGTCCCTCTCCGGTGTCCCGGGCGCGGACGCTTCGGAAGAGGTTGCCATCGGGCGCCTCGCCGGCAGCGTCGATCTCAGCGATCCGCGCACCGTCGTCGCGCGCTGGCTGCCGTCGCAAGGGGTGAGCTGAGGCGATGGCACGCAAGCAGGCAATCCACGTCGGACTCGACCTCGGCACGCACAAGACGTCGGTGCTCGTGGCGGCCATGCAGGACGACGGCCCGCACGTGATCGGGCTCGGCACGGCCCCCTCGCAGGGCTTGAAGCGCGGCGTGGTGGTCAACATCGACTCCACGGTGCACGCCATCCAGCGTGCCGTTCGCGAGGCCGAGGTGATGGCCGACTGCGAGATCCACAGCGTCGTGGTGAGCGCGAGCGGCAGTCATCTACGTGGCTTCAACAGCCACGGCATGGTGCCGATCAAGAACCGTGAGGTCAGCGCGGCCGACATCGAGCTCGTGCTCGACGCGGCGAAGGCAGTCGCCCTGCCGATGGACCGCCAGGTCCTGCACGTGCTGCCGCAGGAATACATCATCGACGATCAGGACGGCATCAAGGAGCCGCAGGGCATGGCCGGCGTGCGCCTCGAGGCACGGGTGCACGTCCTGACCGCCGCCACGGCCGCGGTGCAGAACGTCATGAAGTGCTGCGAGCGTAGCGGCCTCGAGGTCTCGCAGGTGGTGCTCGCACCGCTCGCGTCGGCCAACGCGGTGCTCACCGACGAGGAGCGCGACCTCGGCGTGGCCATGATCGACATCGGCGGCGGCACGACCGACCTCGTCGTCTACCATGGTGGGGCGGTCCGGCACACGGCCGTGCTCGGCCTCGGTGGCAGCCACCTGACCAACGACATCGCGGCCGGGCTGCGCACACCGCCACAGGAGGCCGAGAAGCTCAAGCAGCGCTTCGGCTCGGCGCTCGCGAGCTCGGTGAGCAACGACGACATGATCGAGGTGCCGAGCGTCGGCGGCCGCGGTCCGCGCGTGCTCGCCCGGCAGATCCTCGCCGAGATCATCGAGCCGCGCGTCGAGGAGATCCTGGGCCTGGTCTCAAAGGAGATTTCGCGGGCGGGAGTCGAGGGGCTGCTGTCGTCCGGGATCGTGTTGACGGGCGGATCGGCTAGCCTCGACGGGATCGCTGGTCTCGCCGAGCGGGTCTTCCACCTGCCGGTTCGCCTGGGCGCACCGTCGCAGGCGGGCGGCGGCCTCGCCGACATCGTGAGCGGTCCGGCCTATGCCACCGCGATGGGATTACTGCTCGGCGCGGGGGCGTCGAACATCGAGATCGCCATTGCCACGAGCAACGGATCCCAGGGCGTGCTTTCCAAGGTCAAGCACCGCATGGGCGATTGGCTGCGCGAATTCTTTTGAGGTTGAGCGAATTCTCGTGATCTGAGAGGAACCGGAAGACGAGCATCGAACGGGACGAGCGAGGGATGCGACGAGGCCCATCGGAGGAGCGCAGCCCGGCGCAAGCCGGGCGAGCACCGAGCGGGGGCGAAAAGGCAAGGCAAGGGGAGGTTGGCTGATGATCGAGCTGACGGGTGGGGAGCACGAAGGCGCACGGATCAAGGTCGTCGGTGTGGGTGGTGGCGGCGGCAACGCGGTGAACACGATGATCCAGGCCGGCATGCCCGGCGTGGACTTCATCGTGGCCAATACGGACGCTCAGGCGCTGTCGGCGAATCTCGCGACGGTGAAGGTCCAGCTCGGCACGGGCCTGACCAAGGGGCTCGGCGCGGGGGCGAATCCCGCCGTCGGGCGTGACGCCGCGAGTCAGGACATCGACTATCTGCGCGACCTCCTGAGTGGTGCAGACATGGTGTTCGTCACCGCCGGCATGGGCGGTGGAACGGGTACGGGCGGTGCGCCCGTGATCGCATCGATCGCGCGCGAGCTCGGTGCGCTCACGGTCGGCGTCGTCACCAAGCCCTTCCTGTTCGAGGGCAAGCGCCGCATGCGCCAGGCCGAGGACGGCATCAAAGAGCTCAAGAAGAGCGTCGACACCTTGATCACCATCCCGAACCAGCGCCTGCTGTCGGTCTCCGGCCGCAACATGCCGATCATGGAGACCTTCAAGAAGGCGGACGATGTCCTGCTGCAGGCGGTGCGCGGCATCTCCGACCTGATCACCGTGCACGGGCTGATCAACCTCGACTTCGCCGACGTGCGCACGATCATGAGCGAGATGGGCATGGCCATGATGGGTGCAGCACTCGCCGAGGGCGAGAACCGCGCCATCGAGGCTGCGCAGCGCGCGATCTCGTCGCCGCTGCTCGACGACCTGTCGATCCAGGGCGCGCGCGGGGTGCTGATCAACATCACCGGCGGCGCCGACCTGACTCTGCACGAGGTCAACGAGGCCGCGACGCTGATCCAGGAAGAGGCCGACGACGACGCCAACATCATCTTCGGCGCGGTCATCGACGAGTCGATGGGCGACATGATCCGGATCACGGTCATCGCGACCGGCTTCGGCGAGCCCGAGCGCGCGACGGCGCAGCCGACGCCCGACTCGTTCCTGGCGCACCAGCACGCACCGCACCAGCAGACCGACTACCGCCGCCCGATCTCGCCGACCCCGATCTCGTCGGCGCCACCGCCGCGCTCGGTGCTGCGGGATCCGGTGATGCGCGAGCCCATGCGCGAGCCGACCATGCGCGAGCCGGTGTCGCGTGACTCGGGTCCGCGTCGCGTCGTGAAGATGGGTCTGATCGTTGACGACGGCGAGAACCCGGTGTGGCACAAGCGGCGTGGCGAAGAGCAGTCGGACGACCCCACCGCCCGTGGTGGCAGCGTGGTCGAGGACGAGTCCGAGTACGACGTCCCGACGTTTCTTCGCAAGCAGGCCGACTGATGATCGAGGAGGGGGACCGCCCGGTCCCCCTCGTGCGCCGCATGCCGCGGGCCGCGCGTGCCCCCTTTTGGCGGATTGACGGCGCCTTGTTCCGTGTGAGGGTGGCGGCTACCCTACGGGGTGATGTCACGCGCGCAGGAGACCCGGGATCGCGAGCGTCTCGCGACCGAGGTTCACCTGGTGTCCCGGCCGGCGAAGGCGTCGGACCTGAGCGTCTGCCTCGCCTATGCCAACACCTATCCCGTCGGGATGGCGAATCTCGGCTTCCAGGCCATCTACGGGATCCTGGTTCGCGCCGGCATCGTCGTCGAGCGCGCCTTTCTCCCCGACGCGCGACCGTACGAGCGGGTGCGCTCGCTCGAGAGTGGTCGGGCGCTGTCGTCGTTCGACGTGGTCGCGTTCTCGATCTCGTTCGAGACCGACTACGTCCACCTGCTCGACCTCCTCGCCGCAGCGGGCTTGCCGCTGTTTCGCGCCCAGCGGTCGGACCGCGATCCGCTGATCGTCGTCGGTGGTCCGGCGACCTTCTTGAACCCCGAGCCGATCGCCGAGTTCGTCGACCTCTTCCTGATCGGCGAGGGCGAGGAGATGGTGCCCGAGTGGCTTGCGGCGCTGCGCCGGGCACGTGCCGCGGGCGACGATCGCGACGGAATGCTGGCCGCGTCCGCCGAGGTCGCTGGAGCGTATCTGCCGGGCGGCTGGGGCGGCTTCGCGAGCGCCGATCCCGCACCGCCTCCGCACGTGCGCCGGCGCTACATCGCGAAGCTGGACGACGCGCCGACGCGCTCGCAGATCCTCGCTCCCGACGCGGTGTTCGGCGACATGTTCCTGATCGAGGCGAGCCGCGGCTGCGAGTGGGGCTGCCGCTTCTGCGCGGCCGGCTTCATGTATCGCCCGGTCCGGCACCGGAGCCAGAAGTCGCTGCGCGACGACGTTCTCGAGAACGCGCTGACGCAGCGCAAGACGGTCGGACTCGTCGGCGCGGAGATGGCGAGCCATCCCGGGATCGCGGCGCTGTGCCACGAGATCGCCGAGCGTGGCGGCCGCGCCTCGCCATCGTCGCTCAAGGCCGACCTGATCGGGCCCGAGCTCGCCGCGGCGCTCGGCGGCAACGCGACGCGTTCGGTGACGATTGCTCCAGAGGCAGGCTCGGAGCGCATGCGCCGCGTGATCAACAAGAATCTCAGCGAGGACGAGATCCTGCGCGCGGCCGAGCTGCTCGCGGGCGGCGGTGTTTCGGCGCTCAAGCTGTACGCCATGATCGGGCTGCCGACCGAGACCGAGGAGGACGTGCTGGCGATCGCGGACCTCGCGGCCAAGATCCGCACCCGGCTCGCGCGCGGCGTCGGCCGCATCACGTTGTCGATCAACCCGTTCGTGCCCAAGCCCTGGACGCCGCTGCAGTGGGAGCCGATGCTCGACCTGAAGACCTTGCGCGAGCGCGCGCAGCTCCTGCGGCGGGCAGCGCAGCGCATTTCCGGTGCGACGGTCGACGTCGAGTCACCCCGCGAGGCCTACTGGCAGACGCTGCTGTCGCGCGGCGATCGCCGGCTCGCACCGCTGCTGGTTCGCGTGCATCAGAGCGCGGGTGCGTTCTGGCCGGTCATCCAGGAGGCGGTTCGCGCGGGCGGCATGGACGGTTGCCCTTCGCCCGACGACTTCGTGCTGCGGCGCTATGCGCCCGAGGAGACCCTGCCGTGGGACTTCATCGATCACGGCGTCGACAAGCGCTATCTGCTCGCCGAATGGCGCAAGGCCCTGCTCGAGCGCCAGACCGCGCCGTGCGACGTCGCGACGTGCCATACCTGCAGCGCCTGCTGAGCGAGCACTCCGCATGGTGATCGGGACCGGCGTCGACCTCGCGGAGATCGATCGCATCGAGCGCGCGCTCGCCGCGAGCCACGGCTCGCGCTTTCGCGAGCGCGTCTTCACGGCCGGCGAGCAGGCCTACTGCGAGTCGCGCGGGCGCTCGCGCGCGCAGAGCTATGCCGCGCGCTTCGCCGCCAAGGAGGCGGTCATGAAGGCCCTCGGGGTCGGCTGGGGGCGACACGCCGGCTGGCACGAGATCGAGGTGGTGCGGGCGCGTGGCGCCGCACCCCGTGTCACTCTGTCCGGCGCTGCGGCGGCGACCGCCCAGCGCCTGGGCATCGGACGCATCTCACTTTCGCTCACGCACGCGGCCAACCTCGCGATGGCGTTCGTGGTCGCCGAGGCTGCCGGCGGCAAGCCTGCAAACGGATGAGCGCCGCCGTCAATCGCCAGCCGTCAGTGCGGCGGCTTCGCGCGCACCGCTTTGACCTCGTTCGCAACCAGCAGGGCCGTGGTGGCGATCACGCCGCCGAGCAGGCCGGCGACGGCCCACGTGCGCCCGTTGCGCCCGCTCTGGACCGCGAAGATCCGGCAGATCACCGAGTGCGTGATCTGCATCGCGATGGCAGTCACGATCGTCACCGTCGCCGAGATCTCGGGCGCGACGAACCGCAGCCCGCTCAACGTGCCCAGGAGCCACGCCAGACCGTTCACCTTGACCGCCTCACCAGGCGAACTGTAGTGCAACGGCAGGCCCGGATCGAGCGCAGCATGCGGCGAGGCGTGCGGCCGGAGAAAGGACCATCGAGATGGCGGACCGCAAGCAGCCGGACTCGCTCTGGCAACGCCTCGTCGGTGCCGGCGAGGATCGCCTCGGCCAGTTCGCCGAGGAGATCCTCGCCAGCCCGCACGTCACCGAGGCCCTGGCGTCGGCTCTGCGCCGCGCCGCAGGCGCCAAGGGCCAGGTCGACCGCAACATGCAGGCGGTGCTGTCCGCGCTCAACCTGCCGACCCGCACTGACCTGAACAAGGTCGTGAACAAGGTCGAGGCGCTGCAGGGGAGCCTCGTCAATATCAACATCAAGCTCGATCGCCTGCTGGCCGCGCGCGAGGCCGCCAAGCGGGCGGCGCCGCAGCGCGCCGCGCGGCCGCGCAAGCCGCGGTCCAGCGAGGACGACGCGTCGCAAGGCTGACGTCGCGGGCGTTCGCGATCACGCGGCCGACGTCGAGCGGGCGCGTCCCACCTGCAGGGCGCGCGCGAGCGCGACGATTCCCGCGAGCGTCGTCGGTGCTGGCGACAGCGCCGGCAGCTCGACCCAGCGCGGTCGTGGTCCGGTCCCAGCGGCGGAATCGGCGCCCAGCAAGCCGTCCTCGAGCTCCTCGATCACGGCACGCTGCGCGTCGCGCAGGATGTCGAGATCGCGCGCGCAGGCGACCAGGTTGCGCGCCAGGCTCGCCGACCAGCGTCGCTTCGCCTCTGGTTCGACGCGGTCGTGCTCGCGCGCCGCGGACGAGCCGTGCGGAGCGCCCGCGTCGTCCGATGCGAAGCGCATGACGCGGTTCACGACGACGGCATCGATCGTGACGCCGGCGCGATCGACCTGTGCCGCGAAGCTCAAGATGTCGCGCGTGGCGTGCGGATCGGGCGCCGCCAGCAGCACGTAGCGCGTCGTGCTGTCGTGTAGCAGGTCGCGGATCGCCTCGGCGCGCTTGCGGAAGCCCGGCGTGACGGCGCCGAAGTCGGTCGCCAGCGCCGAGATGTCGCTCAACAGCGAGAGGCCGGTCATGCGCTCGAGACCGGCCAGCACCGCCGACAGCAGCCCGCGTGCGAGCCGCGAGGACGCCCCGCCCAGGATGCGCACCGGCTCGCCGAGGTACTCGAGCGCGCGCGAGTTGAGCAGCGCCAGGATGCGCTCGGGCGCGTCGAACAGCTCGAGCGCGTGGCTCGCCGGCGGGGTGTCGACGACCACCAGATCGAAGTCTCCGTCGGTCACGATGTCGAGCAACTGCTCGAGCGCCATGTAGGCGTCGGAGCCGGCGAACGCACCGGCGACGTTGCGGTAGACGGGGTTCGCGAGCACGCGCTCGGCGAGCGCAGGCGCCGGCGCCAGGCGCCGGACCAGCCCGTCGAAGATCCCCTTGGCGTCGAGCAGGATCGCGTCGAGGGTGCCGACCCCGCCATCGGGCAGCGGCACGCGGTGCAGCTTGCCCGGATTGCGTGGCAGCTCGAGCGCGTCCTTGAGGCGCGCCGCCGGATCCACGGTGAGAACGGCGACGCGCTTGCCACCCAGCGCGGCCGCGACCGCGATCGCGGCCGCCGTCGTGGTCTTGCCGACACCACCCGGCCCCAGGCAGACGACGACCCGCGCCTCCTCGACGAGGCCGACCAGCCCGGGGTCGCGGTCCGGTGACGTCACGCCGGCTCCAGAACGGTATCGAGGGCGTCGGCGAGCGGCCCGAGGTCCTCCCAGGTCATGCTCGCCGAGAACAGGAACGGCAGCTCGAGCGGCCGCGACCGGGTCGCACCGCGCAGCGCGCGCGTGTGTGCCTGCGCGGCATTGCGCCGGGCGATGAAGTAGCGTCCGGCGTCGAGGAGCTGTGGATCGACGGTGTGGCTGGCCTCCGCCTCCTGGAGCAGGGCTTCGTCGGTGCGCGAGAAGCGCCGCGGAAAGACCCCGTTCAGCACCGGGCGCCCGACCGGGATGTCGAGACCGTCCCGCAGCGACTCGTAGAGCTCGACTGCCTCGGCGATCGCCCAGTCCTCCGGGATGGCGACCACCAGCGCGCGGGTCAACGCCGGATCGGTGAGCCAGCGTGACGTGCGCCGCATGACGGAGCCCAGCGGACCGACGGTGGCGAGCCCGGACAAGGTGCGCGGGGTCGCCAGCAGCGGCACCGAATGGCCGCTCGCGGGAGAATCGAGCACGACCACGTCGTAGCGGGGCCGGCCGCGGCGATCGACCTCCTCGAGCCAGCCGACGACGCGCGCCAGCAACGCCGCTTCGAGGATACCTGGCACCGCGGCGGCGATGACGCGGAAGGTCTCGCTCGACAGCAGGCGCCGCGACAGCAGGCGGAGCGGCATCAGCCCGTGCACCAGCTCCTCGAGTGCCGAGGTCTCTTCGAGCGCGACCGCGCTCAGGCCGTCGAGGATCTGGCGCGGTGTCGACTCGAGTGCCGGTACGTCGAGCACGCTCGCGAGCCGGCCCGGGGTCGCAACCTCGACCAGCAGGGCGCGGCGCCGTGCGGCGACCGCGGCGTGCGCCACCGCGGCAGCGACGGTCGTCTTGCCGACACCGCCCTTCCCGGTGACGATCACCAGCCGAGGCCCTGCCATTGCCGCTCAGGTACTGGAGCCCGAAGGTGGGGTCAATCAGCGCTGACGCGCCGCGAATTGACCGCGGTCGGTCGTCGCCGGTAGATCCGTCGGTATGGTTATGATCGGCATCCGCTACGACCTTCGCGTTCCTTCCTTCAGCAAGGCGACCCACGCCGAGCAGTACGCCGCGTGTCTCGACCAGTGCGCGTGGGCGGACGAGGCCGGGCTCGACATCGTGGTGCTCTCCGAGCACCACGGCGTGGACGACGGCTACATGTCGGCGCCGGTGACGCTCGCGGCGGCGGTCGCCGGTCGCACCAAGCGCATCCCGATCAACATCGCCGCCGTGCTGGTGCCGCTACACGACCCGGTCCGTCTCGCGGAGCAGCTCGCGACGGTCTCGCTGGTGAGCGGTGGGCGGCTGAGCTTCGTCGCCGGCCTCGGCTATCGCGCGGAGGAGTTCGAGATGGCCGGCATCGAGCGCAAGAAGCGCGGCAGCCTGCTCGAGGAGTCCATCCAGGTGATGCGCCAGGCCTGGACCGGGGAGCCGTTCGAGTGGCGTGGCCGCACCGTCCGCGTGACGCCCAAGCCGGCGAGCCCGCCGGTGGTCATGGTCGGCGGCTCGACCGAGAAGGCGGCCCGGCGCGCGGCGCGCCTGCACGCCGGCTTCTTCCCGTCGATCGGCGACGTCAAGCTGAAGGAGATCTACGAGGAAGAGTGCGCCAACGTCGGCTTCAAGGGCGGCTTCGTGAGCCTGCCGGGTGGACCGGGCTTCGTGCACGTGAGCGACGATCCGGAGCGCGACTGGGCGCGCATCGGCGAGCACGCGCTCTACGACGCGCGCACCTACGCTGCCTGGCAGACGCCCGACCAGCGCTCGCAGGTGCACGTCTCCGGACATACCGTCGACGACGTACGCAAGAGCGGCGTCTACCAGATCCTGACCCCGGACGAGTGCATCGCGCTCGCGCAGCGCGAGGGCCGGATGATCCTCCATCCGTTGATGGGCGGCATCCCGGCGAAGCTCGGCTGGGAGGGCATCGAGCTGTTCACCAGGAAGGTCCTGCCGCGCCTCCGGCCGGCAGCCTGAGGTCAATCGCCCGCTTGCATTCGACGTCGTCCGTGGCACTCTCTCTCGATGGACTACGACCTCTCCCCGCGTGAGAGCGCCTGGCGCGACGAGGTACGCGCCTTCATCCGGGATCATGTCGACGAGTCGCTGTCGCGCGAGACCCGCGAGGTCGGCAACGAGGGTAGGGGCCCACGCGCGCGCAAGTTCCTCGACGCGCTGCGTGACCGCGGCTGGTGGGGGCTGTCCTGGCCCGAAGCGTACGGCGGCCTCGCCAAGACCGCGGTCGAGCAGTGGATCTTCATCGACGAGATCGAGACCGCGGGAGCGCCGATGCTGCCGCTGACCGCGACCTCGGTCGCGCCGACGATCATGCGCATCGGCACCGAGGAGCAGAAGCGCGAGTGGCTGCCGCACATCAACAACGCGGAGATCGACTTCGCCCTGGGCTACTCGGAGTCGGAGGCGGGTACCGACCTCGCGTCGCTGCGCACGCGCGCCGACCTCGACGGCGACGAGTGGGTCGTGAACGGCTGCAAGATGTGGAACACCATGGCGCACATGGCGACCCACAACTGGATCGCCGTGCGCACCGAGCCCGATGCCCCGAAGCACAAGGGCATCTCGATGATGATCGTGCCCATGGACGCACCCGGCGTCAGCGTGCAGGCGATCTGGGTGTGGCCCGGGCTGCGCACCAACGCGCTGTTCCTCGACAACGTCCGGGTGCCGCGCAGCTACCTGATCGGCGAGCGTGGCATGGGTTTCTACTATGCGGCGATGGCGCTCAACTTCGAGCGTCTGTCGATCGGATCGGTCGGCATGGCGCGGCGCCACTTCCGCGCGCTGGTCAACGAGGTGCGCACCCGCGAGATCGACGGCCGCCGGCTGCGCGAGGATCCCTGGGTGCGCGAGCGCCTGGCTCGCCTGCAGGTCGAGATCGACGCCGCGCGCATGCTCGGTCTCGAGACCGCGGTCGCACTCGATCGCGGTGGCGTGCCCGCCTCGGAGTCGTCGATGGCCAAGATCTACGTCTCGGAGCTGACGCAGAAGATCGCCGATGCGGGCTGCGAGATCCTCGGCCTGAACGGCCAGACGCACGCGCAGGAGCCGAGCGCGCTCGCCGAGGGGCGCATGCAGTGGCTGTACCGCATCGCGCCGATGCTGGCCTTCGGCGGCGGCACCAACGAGGTGCAGCGCGACATCATCGGCTTCATGGGCTACGGCCTGCCGCGCAAGTAGCGTGGCGGCTCTTCGACTGGACGGACGCCGATGAACTTCACCCCGACTGCCGAGCAGCAGGAGCTCATGAACGCGGTGCGCGAGTTCGCGACCCGCGAGTGCACGCCGGAGCGCCTGCTCGCGTGGGAGAACGACGCCGGTGGCATCGACGACGCTACCCTGCGCGCGGTAGCCGAGCTCGGCTGGCTGGGCGTCGGCGCACCCGAGGCTGCGGGCGGCACCGACGGCACCCTGGTCGACCTCGCCTGCCTGGTCGAGGAATGCGCGCGCGGCCTCGTGCCGCGGTCCGTCACCGGTGCCATTCGCGCCGTGGCGGCGCTCGCGGAGCTCGATCCCGCGCAGCCGCTGCTGGCCGATCTCGTCGCTGGTAGGAAGCACCTCGCGCTCGCGCTCGACGAGGAGACCGCACGCAGCGCGGCCAGCTATCGGACGACGATCGGGCGCGACGCGACCGTGACCGGCGGCAAGGCCTACGTCCCGGACGCGCTCGCGGCGGACGTGCACCTGGTCGCGGCGCGCGAGGATGGCGGGCTCGGCCTGGTTCTGGTCGAGAACCGTGCGCCGGCGGTCCGCACGACCGCGGTGAAGACCTTCGGCGGCGACCGTCAAGCGCACGTCGCCTACGAGCGTGCGCCGGTGGCCGCGCGGGTCGGTGCGGCGGGCGGAGCCGAGACGCCGCTCGCGCGCGTCTGGCGGCGGCAGACGGTGCTGGCGCTCGCCGAGATGGTGGGTGGCATGGATGCGGTGCTCGCGATGGCCGTCGCCTACGTCAAGGAGCGCGAGCAATTCGGGCAGAAGATCGCGCTCTTCCAGGCGGTCCGCCATCAGATCGCGGACATGGGAACGACGTGCACGGCGGCGCGGCATCTGGCCTGGCAGGCGATCACGCGCGTCGCCTCGGGCACCGAAGAGGGCTTCGAGCTGGCGAGCGCCGCCGCCTACGTCGGACAGGCGTTCAAGCGCGTCTGCTGGGCGAGCCACCACCTGCACGGTGGCGCCGGCTTCGTCGTCGAGCACCGCATGCGCTTCCACAGCGAGCGCGCGCAGAGCCTGTGCATCCGCTACACCCCGGAGGCGCCTGCGCTCGCCGAGATCGCGGCCGCACTCCTGGATTCGTGAACGAGGGGGACTCTGTCCCCCGGCATGGTAGGACTGCTGTGTGAAGGCTGCTGGCAGGGCTTCCCCGGCATCGCGCCGGCTGCGCGCGGTCAAGCCCCGCAAGGCGGGCCCGCGCACGGCGCCGCCGGCGGGCGGGCAGGTGCACCACGATCTGTTCCGCGAGCGCTTGCGGGTGCTCGACGGCCTGGTCGAGCAGGCCCTGGCCGAGAGCGGCGGCGTCGCTGCGGGCGGCAGCCGGGTCGCGGAAGTCGTCGACGCGATCCTCGACACCTACGCGGGCCTCGCGCGCGAGCTCGACCGCCACTCGCCGCTCGACCTGCTGGCGCGTGTGTTCGGCAGCGGACCCAGCCACGACGCCGACGAGTTCGGCGCTGACGCGGGCGGCGAGCGACCCGTCGCGCCGCTGCTTCGCCTGCTCTACCGGAGCTGGTGGCGGGTCGACGTCGAGGGTGTCGAGAACGTGCCCGACACGGGGCGCGTCCTGCTGGTCGCCAACCACGCCGGCGGGTTGTTCGCCTACGATGGTGCGATGCTGCAGGTCGCCTTGCAGGAGCGCCACCCGGCGCCGCGCAGCGCGCGCCCTCTGGTCGACGACTTCCACTACGACCTACCGCTGGTGGGCGGCTTCGTGGCCCGCTGTGGCGGCGTACGCGCGCGGCCGCAGAACGCCGAGCGGCTGCTGCGCCGCGACCATGCGGTGATCGCCTTCCCCGAGGGCGTCAAGGGGATCGGTAAGCCCTACGACCAGCGCTACCGCGTGCAGCGCTTCGGCCGCGGCGGCTGCGTGCGCGCCGCGCTGCGCACCGGGACGCCGATCGTCCCGGTCGCGATCATCGGCTCGGAGGAGATCCATCCGCTCGTCGGACGCTGGGACTGGCTCGCGCGCCAGCTCGGCCTGCCGTACTTCCCGATCACGCCGACCTTTCCCTGGCTCGGGCTGCTCGGTCTGGTGCCGCTGCCGAGCAAGTGGCGGATCGAGTTTGGCCGCCCGCTCGAGTGGTCGCAGGAGCTTGGTCCCGAAGCCGCGCGTGACCGGCAGCTGGTGCGGCGGCTGAACGAGGAGTTGCGCCAGCGCGTCCAGCGTCTGGTCGCGGGCGCCCTCGAGCGCCGCGGCCGCGCGTTCCTCTGAACGCAAGAACGCCGAGGGAGCGGGGCTGCCTCGGCGTTGGAGCGCGGGGGGGCCCGTCCAGCGGACGGGCCCCCCCGCAGCGGTCAGGTGAGTACTACTCCTTGCACGACACCGCGCTGGCCGTGCTGGTGCACGAGCCCGGCGCGGGAACCGCGTCGTTCCGGTCGATCGAGACCGGGCTGGTCAGGGTCACGCTGAACGGGACGTCCGCCGGCACGACCGGCAGGCTCGCGAAGGACGCCTTGCGCACGGTGATCGCCACCCGGTAGGTGCCGTCGCTGCGCTTGGTGAGGCGCACCGAGCTGCGCGACGCGTTGCTGCACTTCAAGTTGGCCTGGCCGACGGTCTTGCAGTCGAGCGCGGCGAAGGAGTCGGCATCGACGAGGCCGCCGCCCTGCGCGCGCACCGCGACCGCGAGGCCACCGCCGAGCACGTCGGCCGAGAAGGTCGGCGAGGCGCTGGCGTCGAGCGTGCCGGCCGACGTCCATGTATCCGACGTCGGGCGCGAGCTCTTCTTGAGCCTGAGCTTGGTGATGCTCAGGCCGCCCGCGTCGTCCGCGTCGCAGACGTCGCCGGCGGTGTCCCCGTCGAGATCGCCCTGGTCGACGTTCACGTCGGCCGGGCAGTTGTCGACCGTGCAGCTGGTCGAGCCGGGATCGCCGAAGCCGTCGAGGTCGGAATCCGTGCAGGTGTCGCACGCATCGCCCTCGCTGTCGCCGTCGGCGTTGGCCTGATCGGTGTTCGCGACCAGGGCGCAGTTGTCGACGTCGCCGCAGATCGTGTCGGCATCGATGTCGTTGTCCGCATCGAGCGAGCAGGTGTCGCACGCATCACCGATGGTGTCGGTGTCGCTGTCGGTCTGGTCGTGGTTGATCGTCGCCGGGCAGTTGTCGCTCGCGTCGCAGACGCCGTCACCGTCGGCGTCGTCGGCCGTCGTGCAGGTGTTCGGATCGGTGTCGGCCTCGTACACCACGCGCTCGAACGACGGGCTCGAGTTCAGGCTGGTGTCCGCGCCGCAGCGCCAGCCGCCGAGCGCGGGCGCCTGCTGGGTGTGCCAGCAGAGGCGCGTATCGGGATTGGTCGACGAGATGTCGCAGATGTTGAGGTCGATCGTGTCGGCTGCCGGTGCAAAGCCCCACGCGAAGTCGTCGTTGAAGTACCAGCCGACCCCGTTGGCGACGTTGGGGACGTCGGACGTGCCGGTGTCGAAGGTGACGTCCGCGCGCGCCGCATGCGCAGCCACGTTCAGGACGCTCGCTCCGGTCGCCCGGCAGGCGAGCATCAGCTGATCCTTGGTGCACGCGCCGAGCACGCCGGCCGTGGTCAGGCCGGTGTTGTCGTAGGTGTCGAGGTAGCACTGCGTCCATCCGGTCAGAGCCGAGACCGGCAGGTCGTTGGCCACGCCGCTGAACGCGGCGCCCTTCGTCGGCGCGGCAAGAACGCCGATGCTCAAGAGGCCAGCCAGGAGGATCCGGTGACGCAGGCGCGGGAGTCGTGATCTGTCGAGGGATCGGTTCATCGCCTTTCTTCCTTCTGCCCCTTCCATGTGGTCAGGACGATGTCGGTCGGAAGAGGATCCGACCACGGTTGCGGACGTGCCTCGAGCGCGGCGTGCGGGTTGCGCCCGGAAAAGTTCGGAAACTGCTTCGATCACGAGCCGGACCGCACGGCGCGGACGTAACCGCCGCTCGTCTTGGAGTTGGCGAGTACGTTGCCGTCGACGAAGTACACGTACCACGCAAAATCTGGACTGCCGACGTAGGTGGTCGAGGTCCAGTAGAGGTCCGAGTTGGTGCAGCTGCAGGTGCTGGTCGTGCAGCCCGGCGTGCAGCCCGACGAGAACGCGGCGGGGATGCTGGGGCCGGGGAACGGAACCTCGTAGTTGGCGATGCTCTGCAGCTCCTTCAGGTTCGGCACGCGCCAGTCGCAGTGGCCGGCGAAGCAGGGCACGGTGTTGAGCGTCGCGATCTTGACCGCGAAGGCATCCAGCCAGAGATAGAAGTCGTCCTTGTCGTGGATCCCGCCGAGGTCGTTGTCGTCGAGCTTCTCCCACATCAGGCGGGTGTTGTCGTCGGTGATCGTGCCGTCGCCGTTGTCGACGTAGGCGAGGGTCGATCCGGTCAGGGTGTCACCGTCCTGGCCGGTGCCGGCGCACGCGATCACCGCGCCGAGGTCGTCCCAGCAGGTGATCTGGCCGGTCGCCGGGAGCTCGCGCTCCTGGCACGAGGTGGAGTCGTACGCGCAGCCGGCGCCGCAGCCCAGCGTGCCGGCGGCATAGCCGAGGCTCGCGCAGCTCGCGCCGTTCAGGTTGACGCCGTCGCACTGCTCGGGCGCTTCGATGGTGCCGTTGCCGCACAGTCCCTGGTTGCAGCCGCTGGTGTCGAGCTGGCAGGCCGCGCAGGCGAGGGTGCCGCCGGAGAAACCGAGCGAGGTGCAGGTTGCGCCACCGAGGTCGCTGCCGTCACATTGCTCGCCGGCGGAGTCGATGTCGTCGTTGCCGCAGGCGGGCAGGGCCGTGCCGTCGGCGGCCTCGGTCGTGTCCACGGTGCACTGCGTGAGGTAGGCCTCGAAGCCTTCCTTGGGATCGACCATCGGGCAGGCCACGCCGTAGCGGGCCGTCGCCTTGTCGAAGGCATCGAGAAACTTGACCGAGCACTTGGCGAGATCGGCCGTGAGCTTGGTCGCGTTCGACGTCTTCGAGAAGCTCGACTCCGCCTTCAGTCGGCAGGCGGCGAATTTCGATGCGGCCAGCTCGACGGCGGACGAGCAAAGCCCGGCCGGCGTCGGGGCGGCGTCGGCGGTGCCGACGAAGCCCAGCATGGCGATCGTGGTGATCGCGCGGGCGAGGATCCGTTTCATACTGCTCTCCAAGCGGGGGAATCGCTCGTTGCTGCTCGTTGGGTAGCGGCGCTCGCACGCGGCAGTCGTCCTCCCGTGCGACGGCATGCGCGGCGATCGCGCGTGCCGTCGCACGGACGGAGCTTCAAGGGTTGGTGCAGAGAACCTTCCGGAAGTTGGAGCGTGGCGCACAGTTGACCACCGTTGCCAGGCGGTCGACCGACACCGGGGTCGTCAGGGTGACGTGCAGCGGTGTCTGGGCGATCGTCGGCAGCGTGACCGCGAAGGTCTGCTTCGAGACGGTGGCGACCAGCTTGAACAGGTTCGGCGTGCTCGTCTTGTTGAAGACGATCTTGGCCTTGCCCGCGTTGATGCAGCGGATGCTCTGGCCGCCGGTCACGCGTACGCACTCGGCACCGGTCCAGGTCTCGGTCTCGACAGTCGTGCCGTCGTCGCGCGCGACCGAAGCCGTGACACCCGAGGCGTCGACGTCGGCGAGGAAGGTCGGCGTGGTGCTGACGTCGAGCTCGCCCGTCATGCCCCAGCGGTCCTTGGCGGGGAAGGTGGTCTTGAGCTCCACCTTGCGCAGGCTCAGGCCCGCGCCGTCGTCGGCATCGCAGACGTCGCCGAGGCTGTCGCCATCCGCGTCCTGCTGGTTCGCATTCGCGGCGACCGGGCAGTTGTCGACGCTGGTGCAGACGCCGTCGCCGTCCGGGTTATTCGGCGTGTCGACCGGGCAGGCGTCGCAGACATCGCCCTGGCCGTCGTTGTCGGTGTCGGTCTGGTCGAAGCTGAAGGTGGTCGGGCAGTTGTCGCAGGCGTTGCCGATGCCCTCGCCGTCGCTATCGAGCTGGTCGGGGTTCGCGACGCCGAAGCAATTGTCGAGCGCATCGCAAACGCTGTCGCCGTCGCTGTCGGAGTTGGTGGCGTCGCTTGGGCAGCGATCGGCGTTGACCACGGTCGGGAAGCCCGTGTCGCACAGGCAGTCGCCGTCGGCGTCGCCGCCGTACGCCGAGCAGTCGGCCTCGAAGTCGAAGCGCAGCTCGTCGGCGGGCGCGCTCGCGACCGGGCTCAGCAGCGGAACCGCGATCTTGAGCCGGGTGTCGTCGATCGCACCGTCGAACTCCGACCACGACGCGTCGCCGCCGGCGATCAAGGCGAGCAGCGGATTGGGCGCCTCGGGCAGCTTCGGACCGGCTCCGTCGCAGACGCCTGCGGTCGCCGTCAGGTAGTCCGACAGCAGAAAGCCAGGGGGCAGGATCCCGGCGGCGCTGATCAGCTCGCCCGAGCCGAGGTTGGTGACGATCGTGCACTCCTGGAACGTCCCGGTGGCGCCGGCGAGACAGGGCACGGTCTGGGCCGCAGGCTGATAGATGAGGATGTCGTCCGCGCCTGGTCCGACCGTGTGCGGACCGCACAGATCGAGGAACACGACCGCCGCGGGTGCGGGGCCGGCCGCGCCGCCGCTCGCTGCACCGATGTTGTGCTGGTAGCTGATCTTCACCAGCAGGCTCGCGAACGCGTTGAACGGAAGCCCCGCTGCCAGCGGGTTCCCGAAGGTGAACATCGCGCTGTCGCTCGGGTCGGCCGCGAGCGAGGTGATCGAGAGGCGACCCCCTCCGATGCCGAGCGGCGGGGTGCCGAGGAACGGCGCCGCCACGTTGTCGGCGAAGGCTGCGGTGCCAGTACCGGACTGGGCGCGGGCCCAGCCGCTGGTCAGTCCGAGGCTGACGGCCTCGTTACCGGCGCAGGTTTCGCCCGGCGTGAGGACGGTGTTGGGGCCGTCCTGAACCACCACGATGCGCGTCTGTGCCCGTGCCGGCTGAGCGACTGCCACGATGGCCATGAGTCCGATCATGGCTACGAGGGGTGGGTTCGGGAACTTCATCATGACTGTGGTCCCTCTCTTCTGGGAACGCTGGTTTCGCATCCGAAATCTCTGGCTCGCGAAGCGGAATGACGATTGAGGTGGGCGAGCCTGGGAGGGCGGCGTGAGCCGCCCTCCCAGGACCCTGCGGGGCTCGAGGCCCCCGCTCAGGGCAGCGACCGTAGCCGGGCTACGAGCGCCATGTCGCCGATGTTGCCGCTGCCGAAGTCCGTGTCGAGGAAGAACAACGGCGTCTGGAAGGTCTTGTTGGTCTGCGTCGTCCAGGTCGCGCAGCTCAGGCTGGCCGTGCTGGGCACGGTCTTCGTGTAGCTGGAGCCTGTCGGGCAGTTGAAGATCACCACGGGGTTCGGGCAGCGCCGTGGGCTGAGGATCTGCGACTGCGCCTGGCCCGTGGTGAGCAGGGTGCTGATCGTGTCGATCGGTGTCCACGTCGCATCCGTGGGCACAGGACAGGCCCCCGGCACGCGTTGCAGCTTGACGTTGACCGGCAGCTGGGCCATGCCCACGCCTGAGTCCCCGACCTCCTGCGTGAGCCAGAGTGGATCCCAGCTCGGAGGTGCGGGCGGCAGCGTGAGATTGCTGTTGACCGTTGCCTTCAGCCTGGAGTTGGTGCCGCCGTTGCAGTCGACCCAGCCGGAGCCGTTCGACTCGACGCGCAGGCAGACCCAGTTGTCCGAGGAGGCCGAAGGCTCCTGGACCCGCACGACGCGGGCGCCGCTCAGGATGATGGGCGCGACGCCGTTGCCGTCGATGGAGCCACCGATCAGCTCGAAGTTGGCGTTGGCGGAGAAGTTGCCGCGGCTGATGCTGCAGGCAGAGCCGCCGCCGGTCGTGTTGCTGCCCGGCATGCCGGACGAGCCGATCAACGAGCCGTCGGACAGTGCCGTGCCCGGGCACAAGCCGCTGTTGCCGCTCGCGACGCCGAACGACCACACACCGAGGGTCGGTCCAGGTGTCGGCGTCGGGGTGGGTGACGGCGACGGTGTCGGCGTCGGCGGCGGGGTCTCGGTCGGCTCCGGAGTCTGGTCCGGGGTCTCGGTCGGGA
>Ga0163153_10001576_pt1 | contig 35770 bp, 37 predicted proteins | sample OliLakLV19MP6IB1_FD_148629 | JGI IMG/M metagenome (GOLD analysis project Ga0163153, IMG submission 148629) | Freshwater microbial mat bacterial communities from Lake Vanda, McMurdo Dry Valleys, Antarctica - Oligotrophic Lake LV.19.MP6.IB-1 | ecosystem: Environmental > Aquatic > Freshwater >... | reverse complement strand
CAGCGACGTTGCGCCCATCCTTCAGGACAAGTGCGTCACCTGCCACCAGAAGGGCGGCATCGCCCCCTTCGCCATGGACAGCTATGACGTGGTCAAGGGCTTTGCCCCCATGATCCGCGAATCGGTCCGCACCGACCGCATGCCTCCCTATTTCGCCGATCCCCATATCGGTTCGTTCAACAATGATCAGGCTCTCTCTGCGACCCAGACCAAGACGCTGATCCACTGGATCGAGGCCGGCGCTCCGCGCGGGACCGGCGCCGACGTGCTGAAGCTCGAAGCCGGCGAGGCCCCCGAATGGCCCTCCTATCTCGGCAAGCCGGACGTCATCGTCGATCTGCCCGCCTTTGACGTTCCGGCGACCGGGATCGTCGCCTACCAGAACCAGCGCGTCGAGAACCCCTTCAAGGAAGACACCTGGCTCAAGGCGATCTCGATCAAGCCGGGCGAGCGCGCCGTCCTCCACCACGTCGTCTCCAACCACGTGCCGGATCCCAAGCTGCCGCGCGCCAGAATCCCTGGCGGATCGGTCGGCTCCTACACGCCGGGCGCCGAGGCGCAGGTCATCCCGGAGGGCGCAGGCGCTCCCGTTCCGGCTGGCGGCAAGCTGAACTTCCAGATGCACTACACAACGACCGGCAAGGCCGCGACCGACAAGACCCAGGTCGGCTTCTACACGCTGAAAGCCCCCCCGGAGTTCATCAAGCGCGCCACCGTCATCGGTGATTTCGCCCTTTCGATCCCGGCCGGCGAGGCCCGTCACGAGGAGATCGCCTACCTCACCTTCCCGGCCGACGCCTGGCTCTACACGCTCTATCCGCACTCGCATTATCGCGGCATGCATGTCGAGCTGAAGGCCAAGACCCCTGACGGCAAGGAGACCATGCTGCTGTCGCTGCCGAAATACGACTTCAACTGGCAGCGCGACTACGACCCGAAAGAGCCCATCCTGGTCAAGGCCGGCACCAAGCTCATCGCCAACTGGGTCTATGACAACTCCGTCCACAACAAGGCCAATCCGGACCCGACCGCCAACGTCACCTGGGGCGAGCAGACCCACGAGGAGATGATGTATTTCCGGGTCAATTACCGCTGGGCCGACGAGACCGTCACCAACATCCGCAACGACCTCCAGGGCGAGCTGATGAAATCCATGACCATGGGCGCCCTCGACGACAATGCCGACGACCTGGTGCAGAAATCCGAGCTGCGCGGTCCGCTGGCCCGCATGGCCGACCGCTTCGCCGATCTCGACCTCGACCGCAATGGCGGCCTCGACGCCAAAGAACTGGGGGCCGGCAATGTCTCCCGCGCCGCCTTCCGCACCGAGGATTTCGACCTCTAGACGCCGCAAAGCGGCTCGGCTCGAGCCCTCATGGCGAGCAGCCTTGCAACGCAAGGCGGCCCTGACTCTCATGGTGGCGAGCAGCCTTGCAACGCAAGGCGTCCCTTTCCCCCATGGTGAGCAGCCTGGCAACGCAAGGCGGCCCTAGCCCCCATGGTGAGCAGCCTGGCAACGCAAGGCGGCCCTAGCCCTCATGGTGAGCAGCCTTGCAGCGCAAGGCGGCCCTAGCCCTCATGGTGAGCAGCCTTGCAACGCAAGGCGGCCCTAGCCCTCATGGTGAGCAGCCTTGCAACGCAAGGCGGCCCTAGCCCTCATGGTGAGCAGCCTTGCAACGCAAGGCGTCCGTCGAACCACGAGGGCGTACCCGCATCAATCCGGCCGTCGGCCCCCCAGCCCACGAACAACAGCATGGTCCTCTCGCGCAACACATCCAGACCGCGCGCGAACGGCTCGCCGGAAACGACCGACTTTGTCAAATGGTTTGTCTTATGTTGTTGGAGGGAATAGCGTTCGGCATAAGGGAAGGTCTCGGGCGCCCCTTGATTGAGAGAGACGCGAGCTCCCGCCTTCACGGTCGGAGCTTGTCATGCCAGCGATCCCCTCGCCGCACGAGCGGCTGATCATTCAGATCGAATCCATAGCGGTCCTCAACGATTCGGACCGGGCAGGCCTCAAGACACTGCCGCTTCGGCTCAAGTCCATCGGCGAGAACCGCGACATTGTCCGTGAAGGCGCCAGCGTTACGGACAGCTGCCTCATCATCTCGGGCGTGGTCTGCTGCTACAAGGTGGTCGCGGGCGGCCGCCGGCAGATTCTTTCCTTCCATTTCGCGGGCGACATGCCCGACCTCCAGAGCCTGCACCTGAACACCGCAGACCATTCCCTTGCGGCCCTCACGCCCGTCCAGGTGGCGTTCATTTCGCATGAGGCGATTCGTGTGCTGATGCGCGCCAATCCCGGCGTCAACGACGCCCTGATAAGGCATTTGCTGATCGACAGCTCGATCTTCAGGGAATGGGTCGCCAATGTCGGCCGCCGAAACGCAATCGAACGCATCGCCCACGTCATCTGCGAATGCTTTGTGCGGATGCGGGCGCTGGGGCTGGCGACCGCGACCGATCTCGAACTTCCGCTCACCCAGTCGGAAATCGGCGACGCCACCGGCCTGTCAAATGTTCATGTCAACCGGACGCTGAAAGAACTGCGTCGCAAGCGGCTGATCAGTACAAACGGAAAAATCCACTCTATATTGGATTGGGAAGCTTTGCAGGAGACGGCGGATTTCGATCCGGCCTACCTGCATTTGAGACGGTTGACCCCGGCGTGACGTTCACGGTCCAGCATATTCGGCTCGCTCATGGCGACGATGTAGACGGCGCCCTGATCCTGGAGGGCGACACCCTGATCGCGGTCCTCTCCCAGCTTTCCTTCGACCATGGCGCCCGCGCCGGCCGCTGGTTCTTGGAGTGCGGATTCGGCCCGGCCTTCGACGGCGCCGAGGATTTCGCCGACCTCCAGGCCGCCTGCGACTGGATCGTGGATCGGCAAACGAGCGACGACCGGCGAAAGACGGACTTCAGCAAGCGTCGGAAGGGTTAGACCCGGAGATGTCGCTGTTTGCCCGCGAAGCCGGCGTCCTTGGCCCCAGCCGGCCGCTTGGCTGGACCCATTCGATCAGCCCGTAGGTCGCGATCGCGCCGATCGCCACCACGCCCACGGCCCAGTCTCCCACGGTCCAGGCCAAGGCGCCGATGATCGCGACCACGATGATCCAGATTGCAGAGTGGCCAGCCCGTTTCCACATGTCTCACTTACAGCACAACAGGCGCGTTCGCTCCTTAACCTTTTATAAGTGATTTATGAGTTGATTCGGCCCCCGCCGCGCGGTTCCCCGGCGGCGCGCTAACATTTGCGTGAAGTAATGGGATTGCGATCCGGCCATCCAGAAACGAACCGACCTCCGGCTCTCCTCCCCCTGCAAGGGGGAGGCGCTCCTTGCAAAGCGCCGGCAACATCAAGCGCTCAGGAGGGGGTCCGCTCCGAACGCAAAACCGAGACCGGCTCGACCCCCTCCCAGCCTCCCCCGTTCAGGGCGAGGAGTACATGCCGCCGGCTCCTCTGACTTTCAGGTAAGGCTATCGCCTATGCGCGCAAGGCATTCCGTCAAGTCATACCCGGGCAAGCGAAGCGCGACCCGGGAGCAGCTTTCGCAGCAGAAGCCCTCATGGTGAACAGCTTGCGCAGCAAGCGTCCGTCGAACCACGAGGGCGTAGCTCAACTCTCACTTACCGCCCCCAGATAGGGCAGCCCGCGCCTGCATGGATTGTTCGTTAGGGAAACCTCGTTACCATCCCTTCCCGACCAGGAAGGTTTTTCGAGCATGGCCGATGCGCCGCTCGCGCTTGCGCGTGTGACCAAGAGCTTCGCGGGCCGCCCCGCCGTGCGGGAGCTGTCGTTCGAGGTTCCGCGCGGCTCGATCCTCGGCTTCCTCGGACCCAATGGCGCCGGCAAGTCCACCAGCCTTCGCATCGCGCTCGGCGTCCTCGCGCCGGACTCGGGAATGGTGAGCCTGTTCGGACGTCCGCCCCGCATCGACGCCCTGCGCCGCGTGGGCTTTCTCCCCGAGGAGCGCGGTCTTTACCGCCGCATGAGCGCGCGCGCCACGATCGCCTATTTCGCCCGGCTCAAGGGCGTGCCGGCCCGCCAGGCCGACGCCCGCGCCCTGCTCCTCCTCGAAACCCACGGCCTGGGCGACAGCGCCGGCAAGCCGGTCTCCAAGCTGTCCAAGGGGATGGCGCAGAAGGTCCAGATCCTCTCGACGCTCGCCCATGATCCCGAACTGATCATCCTCGACGAGCCCTTCTCCGGCCTCGATCCGGTCAACCAGCAGGGCCTCGAAGCCCTGATCGTCGACGCCCATGCGCGCGGGGCGACCATCGTCTTCTCCACCCATGTGATGGAGCATGCCGAACGTCTCTGCGACCGGCTGGTCGTCATCGCGAAGGGCGAAAAGCGCTTCGAGGGAAGCGTGCCGGAGGCGCTCGCCCTCATCCCCCGCCGCGCCACCGTGACCGTCGCGAACGGCTTTGAGCTTGGGGCCGCCATGTCCGGACAGGGCTTCCTCGCGGCCGCCGAATCCGAGTGCGAGGGTGGCCGGCGCTGGCGCGTCGATCTTCCGCGCGGCCGCGACGCCCAGGATGCGCTGCGCGCCGCCATCGGCTCGGGCGCGCCGGTCACCGCCTTTACCCCCGAGACTGTCCGGCTGCGCGACGTCTTCGTCTCGCTCGCGGGCGAGGCGGCTCCGGGCGACACCGGCGTGCCGGGGCCGGCCGAAACCGGCGTGCCGGGGAAAGCCGCCTGATGCGCTCCATCTATGAAGTCGCCCGCCGCGAATATCTCGCCTACGTCACGGCCTGGGGGTTCTGGCTCGGCCTCATCCTGACGCCAGTCGGCCTGCTGGTCGGTGTGGTGCTCCCCGGCATGATCGAGGGCTCCCAGCCCGTGCGGTACTACACGGTGCTGGACCGGGGCGACGAATTCTCGCGCGCCCTCGCCCGCCAGATCGAGGGATGGCGCGCCGACGAGGCCCGCATCGCTCTCGCCGGCTCGCTCGCCGCCGCCTCGACCGCCGACCGCGACGCCGCCATGGACCGCTTCGCCGCCGCCCGGGTCGCCGGCCTTGACGCCTTGACGGCGGTCGCCCGGGCCGCCGCGCCGACCGCCGTCAAGGCCCCGCCCCGCCGCTATCTCGAAGTCGCGCCGCCCGCCGCCTCGCTGGACGGGCTGCGCCCCTGGCTCACCGGCGACAGCCTTCTTTCCGGTCCCGACGGCGACAAGCCGCTCTTCGCGGCGCTGGTCGTCTCGCGCGACGCCGCCGGCGCCGTCTCCGAAATCGCCTACTGGAGCGAGGACGTCGTCGCCGGCGAGATACCCTCCGCCGCCAGCTCCGCCCTGCGCACCCTCGCGCGCGCCGCCATCCTCGAAAGGGCCGGGCTCGACCCGGCGGTCATCGAGCGCGCCGATCTCGACCTTCCCAGCGTCGTCGAGCGCAAGCTGGGCGAGACCGGCGAGACGTCGGAGGTTTCCAACGCCGACCGCGCGCCCTTCTTCGTCGCCTCGGCCATGTCCTTCATGCTCTGGCTGCTGATCTTCTCCATCGTCAACTTCCTGATCATGGGGACGATCGAGGAGCGCTCGAACAAGATATTCGACACCCTCCTCACCAGCGTCCGCCTCACCCACCTGCTGGCCGGCAAGCTGATCGGCGTCTTCGCCCTCTGCGCCACGCTGATGGGAGCGTGGGCGATCATCGCCGGCGCCATGCTGCTGCGTTCGGCCGATCCAGCCCTGGTCTCCCTCGTCGCCGCCGCCGTTCGGCCCGAGCTTCTTCTCGCCGCCGGCGCGGGATTTCTGGCGGGTTATGTCATGTACGCCGCCCTGTTCCTCGCCCTTGGATCTCTCTGCGACACCATCCAGGAGGCCCAGACTCTGATGAGCCCGCTGATCATCTTCCTGATGGTCCCCCTCTTCGTGGTCGTGATCGCCATTCGCACGCCGGACAGCCCGATCGTCGAGGCGTTGGCGTGGTTCCCGCCCTTCACGCCCTTCCTGATGATCCTCCGCGCACCGCTGGAGCCGCCGCTCTGGCAGATGCTGGCGCAGGTCGCGCTGATGGGCGGCTTCGCGGCGCTGGCGCTCTTTGCCTCGGTGCGGGTCTACCGCGCCGGGGCCGTCAACGGCGCAAGCGTCTCGCAGGCCTGGGCCTGGATCGGCCGCAAGCGCGCGGAGCGATAAGCCGGATCCCGTCCACCACCGTCGCGAGACGGGGGAGGTGGATCGCGGCGCCTCATCCTGAGCCGGGCCGAAGGTCCGTGTCGAAGGACGCCGCGAGACGGAGGGGGCCACCCGCCTCCGATACGCCTCCCCGACCGTACACAAGATCGCTCTCTATCAGCCCTCGTCGCGGTCGCCGGCTTCCCTTATGTCTTTGCCGGCCCTGTTGGCCGCGCGGCCGCCGGCAAGAATCCCCTCGAGGCCGTAATTGCCCTCATGGCAAGCGTACTCATACATTTCGCCCGTCTTGTTGAGCGCCATCTCGCCTTTCCAGACCTGGCTGTAGAGCTTGGGATCGTTGACCTCGAATTCGTAGAGCACCTGGTCGTCGGAATAACGGGTGAAGCGCTCGATGATCTTGCCGCCCTCGGTCAGGTTGGCGCGTCCGCCGCCCTCGGGATGCATGTTGACTGTCTCGACCACCAGCGTGTCACCCTCCCACCAGCCGATCGAATCGCCCAGATAGGGCTTGATGACGCTGGGCTTGTGCTTGGCGTTCAGCGGAATGATCCGCGCGTCATGATTCATCTCGACCGTCAGGACGACATGGTCCGGCGACTGCGTGATGCGGTAATTGTTGTTGTAGAGCACGTTCATCAGCGGCGGGCCGCCCGAACCCCCAAAGCCGATGATGCAGCGCTCGCCCAGCGAACGCTCTTCCGGGTTGTCATAGCCCGAGCCCCGGCGGCTGTTCATTTTCGCCATCAGCTTCTTGCCGGCTTCCGACACCGGAACCTGCCCGCTCGGCGGATCGACGATCCACGACGTCCGCCACTCGCCCTTGACGTTGGCGTAGCTGGTGCCCGGATCGATCCAGAACGCATTGTAACCGCGCCCGGATGCGAGATCCTTGCCGTCAAGCAGGCCATCCTCGGTCTTCTGGTTGTCGTCGGTCGCCTGGCGGATGTTGGACGGGTTTTTGGCCTGCGCCTCGGCCGCCTCGGCGGTTGTCATCACCAGGGATTTGAACTGGCCGGGACGGGTGAGGCTGGTGTTCGACGAATTCGACCAGACCCCCTGAAGGTCCGGCTGACCGATCGCCAGACGCGGCGCGACATAGCCTGCCGCGACCCGGTCGCCCGCCTTGGCCGGCGCCTTGAAGCCCGGCCCGGCGGCCTGCGCGAACGCCCCGCCACCTGATGAAAACGCCAGCGCGGCGAAGGCGGCAGCCGACAGAAGGCGTGTCCGGGTATTCATGCGTGTCTCTCCCTGGCGCGTCCGGTTCTTGGCGGCCGGACCTGGCGCAAAACTGCCCATCATGAATGCCGGATACGCGTGGACCGCACAAGGCGCCCGCCTGCCCGCCAGCGCTGACCTCGCGGCGAATTGAAGCCCGGAGACGGTCCTCCCCTTACGCCACGACCTGGACGCCGACCCGGAAAACCGTCGACAGACATATCGGGCTGGCGCTGAAATGGATCAGTGTGAGAAACCCGTGGCGTCGCGCAGGCGCACGCGGGAGCGCAGAGCGGTATCAGCCGCCGCGTCGCCCGTTAATCAACTATAAAATCGACGGTGTATGCCTTCCCTGGCCTCAAGGAGCGCAACAATGTCCAAGCCGCTGTGGAAGACGGGCGATGACTACGGAAGCCCGGTCAGACTCGTCGCTCAGGACTGTGCGGACGAGGCCCGGGAAAACGGGAGCTTCCTTTGCATCAGGGGCGAGTGCTTCGTGCGTGCCGAGGCGGGCGGATGGCAAGCTGTCGGCGGCGGAACCTGGCGCTTCGGGTATGGCGGCTCACCCGGGACCCGCCGGCCCTATCGGCCAGACCGCCATCCATTTCAGACGATCGGGGTCTATGAGAATGTGGGGTGGGGAGAGTTCTACGATGAGGACAATCCTGACCCCAGAACGCCCGAAGAGGTGCATTACTCCTGGGTGAAGATCGGCGCAGGTCTGCAGGAGGCTTGTCCCGACCTTGCGGAGGAGGAGGCGTTGCGCGCGCTGCGCATGCCGGGCCTGGCTCTGGAGGCCATTGTCGCGTGCCCCGCCCGTTTGGCGCCGCCCCTCGGCGTTATCGAGGGCGGCCGCATTCTGGCGCTTCGCCTTGTCGATCCTCGCGGATGGGCGCCGGATCGCGAGGCGTGAGCCCGTCCCCGTTCTGTGGATTTCCGTTCTGAAGCCAGCAAAGGCGCTGCAGGTGTTAAGCCCGCTCCAGACCGGACGAACGCCGGAGGGGATCCAAAAACTAGCCGGATCGACAGGCCTCAGACCACCCCGTCCGCGATCGCCTGCACCAGCTCCCTCGCCGTCTTGGACGACCAGTCGGCCGGCTTGACGAGGCGAGCCGCCTCCTTGCCGTCCTTGCCGTAGATGATGGTCGAGGGAAACGCCCCGGTCTTGGCGTCATAGGTCACATTGTAGGTGCTGTCATAGTAGAACGGCAGCCCGTCCCCGACCAGCTTGGTCAGCAATGTGCGCGCTGAATCGCGCTTGTCCTCATAGCCGAAGGCCACCGGCAGCACGACCACATCCCCGTCCGGGAACAGCTTCTGCAAGCCCGCCAGCGTCGGCATCTCCTCGACGCAGGGCGCGCACCATTCGGCCCAGATGTTCAGCACGACCACCTTGCCGGCGAACTCGCCGAACGTGTGCGGCTGGCCCGCAGCGTCCAGAAAGGGTGCGGCCGGGATCGGCAGGTCCTGGCTTAGATCCAGTTCGGCAAACTCTCCCGTGCGGAATTCCTCCAGGCTGGCGACCTTGCTGGCGACCGCCCCGGCGCCGGAAGCATCGGGGCCGCCCGGCTGGCAAGCCGCCGCGAAGAGTGCGAGAAGCGCTGCGGCTGCGGCTGTCCGGAAGCTTCGGGTCTGGCGTGTCATGTCGGCTACCATTGAGTCTGCGAGGCGGTGCTGAACTAGAATGGCCAAAAAGCCCCCCGGTCAACACGAGCCTCCACACGGCGGCCACACGATGTGGGGAGGCCGTTTTTCGGCTGAGCCCGACCAGGTCATGCAGGCGATCAACGCCTCGATCGACGTCGACCGGCGCCTCGCCGAGGAGGACATCGCCGGATCGAAGGCCCACGCCGACATGCTCCGCCATGCGGGGATCCTCACCCAGGCCGACGCCGAAGCCATCGCCGCCGGCCTCGACCAGGTGCTGGGCGAGATCCGGGCGGGAACCTTCACCTTCTCGGCCGCCCTCGAAGACATCCACATGAATGTCGAGTCGCGCCTGAAAGAGATCATCGGCGAGCCCGCCGGCCGCCTCCACACCGCCCGTTCGCGCAACGACCAGGTCGCGCTCGACTTTCGCCTCTGGGTCAAGACCGCATGTCTGTGCCGCACCACCCAGATCACCGCCCTGATGCAGGCCCTGCTGGCCCAGGCCGAAACCCACGCGGCGAGCGTCATGCCCGGTTTCACGCATCTCCAGACCGCCCAGCCGGTCACCTTCGGCCACCACCTGATGGCCTATGTCGAAATGCTGGACCGCGACCGCGGCCGCTTCGACGACGCGGTCGATCGCATGAATGAATCCCCGCTGGGAGCCGCAGCTCTTGCCGGGACCGGCTTCCCCATCGACCGCCAGATAACCGCCGCCGCGCTCGGCTTCTCCCGGCCCATGGCCAATTCGCTCGACGCCGTCTCGGCCCGCGACTTCGCCCTGGAGGCCCTTGCCGCCATCGCCATCTGCGCCGGGCATCTCTCGCGCCTCGCCGAGGAGATCGTGATCTGGTCCTCGGCCCAGTTCGGTTTCGTGCGCCTCTCCGACGCCTGGTCGACCGGCTCGTCCATCATGCCGCAGAAGCGCAATCCGGACGCCGCCGAGCTGGTGCGCGCCAAGTCGGGACGCGCCATCGGCTCACTGGTTCAGCTTTTCACCATCATGAAGGGCCTGCCGCTCGCCTATTCCAAGGACATGCAGGAGGACAAGGCGACCACCTTCGAGGCTTTCGACGCGCTCGATCTTTCCCTCCAGGCGATGACCGGCATGATCGCCACCCTGACGCCCAGTGTCGAACGCATGCGCGCCTCCGCCGCCTCCGGCTTCTCCACCGCCACCGACCTCGCCGACTGGCTGGTGCGCGAACTCGACATCCCCTTCCGCGAGGCCCATCACATCACCGGCGCAGCGGTGAAAGCCGCCGAGACGGCCGGCCTCGCCCTGCCCGACCTGCCCCTTGCCGCGCTCCGGTCCTTGGAGCCGCGCATCACCGACGCCGTCTTCGACGTCCTCACCGTCGACGCCTCCGTCGACAGCCGCACCAGCTTTGGCGGCACGGCGCCCGCGCGCGTCCGCGAACAGGTCGCGGCGTGGAAGGCGAAGTTGGGCTGAGCTATGATGCCCACCATTTTCAGGCCCACCGCACGGGACGCCACCGGCCCTATGCGCAGCCATTGCACATTGACAACCGGCCCCTGCACTCTGAGAGCCTAGGATGCTCTGCGTAACAGGAGACCGGCCCCGTGATCCGCACCACGCTCGTCATCGCGCTGTCTCTGACCCTGCTGTCCGCCTGCGGCCTCAAGGGCGATCTCGAACGCCCGGTCCCCCTTTGGGGCAATCCTCCCAATGAAGGTCCGCTCGACCCGCGCACGCTGAAAGCCGAGGAAGAGAAAAAGCTGGCGGAGGAACAGGCCGGGCGCGACCGCCGCGCCGCCGCCGAAGCCGCCCGCCAGGCCGCAACGCCAGCGCCAGCGCCAGCGCCCGCGCCAACGACTCCCCCACGCTGATCTGCAAGCGACAACCCCAGACCCTCCTCCCCCGGCAAGGGGGAGGCGCTCCAGGCGTGCTCGACAACCCGGCGAAATAAGGAGGGGGTCAGCCCAGGGCAAACCAGCATCCGTCTGGACGCATACTTCTAGAGCCTGATGCGATCGACCTCCTTCAGGTCGATCGTTGAATCAGTCTCTACACCAATGAATCTGGAGCAACTTTCTTTGATTGGATCGGGATCGCTCCGATCCGGATCGATCGAAGGTTGATCTAGCCTCAGGCGGCAGTAGGCGCCAGCCTGAGCCCAAGCGCCCGGAGAACCTTTAGAACAGTCGAAAACTCCGGATTGCCTTGCTCGCTGAGCGCCCGATAAAGCGCCTCGCGCGTCAGGCCGGTGTCCTTCGCGAGCTGCGTCATGCCATGCGCCTTCGCCGCGTCGCCAATCGCCGCCGAGATCAGCTGCGGATCGCCGTCCTCGAATACAGCTTCCAGATAAAGTGCGATGCGCTCCGGCGTATCAAGCGCCGAAGCTGCATTCCAAACACGTGTCTTGGCTGTCATCCTCATACCTCCTTCGCCAGCAGCAGCGCGTTCCGGATGTCGCGATCCTGCGAACTCTTGTCTCCGCCGCCTAGCAGGATCGCCAGATCTTCGCCCCGCCGGACGAAATAGACCCGATAGCCCGGACCGTGATGAATACGCATCTCGCTGACACCCCCGCCAACGGGCTGCACATCTCCCGGACTGCCAAGCGACAGCCGCCGGATGCGCGCCAGTATCTTCGCTCTGCCGCGCTCATCCCGGAGGTCCGCGAACCATTCGACAAACGCCTCGGTCTCCTGGATTTCTAACACGGCGCTGTAACCCATAAGTTACACATCGTCAAACCCCAGACATGCGCAGAGCAGAACTTCGCTGCGCCCGCATCACAGCGTCAAGCATTCGCCGCTCAAAAGGATGACATCCAACTCTGCATCCGCTACCTCGCCTCGAACACGAACCGGATCCCGTCCATGCACCATTTCGCCTACCGCTCCGGCGTCCTCCATTGCGAGGACGTGTCGCTCGAGGCGGTGGCGCGCGAGCTTGGCACGCCGGCCTATGTCTATTCCGACGCCACCCTGCGCCGGCACTACAAGGTGCTGGCCGACGCCTTCAAGGGTCAGCCGCATCTCATCGCCTATGCGGTGAAGGCCAATTCCAATCTCGGCGTCATCGCGACCCTGGCGGCGCTCGGCGCCGGCGCCGACGTCGTCTCCGGCGGCGAGCTGCTGAAGGCGATCGAGGCGGGCGTGCCAGCCAGCCGCATCGTCTTTTCGGGCGTCGGCAAGACGCATGACGAACTCGCGCTCGGGCTCAGGCGCGGCATCCACCAGTTCAACGTCGAGAGCCTGCCCGAACTCCATAGGCTGTCGCGCGTCGCGGTCGGCCTCGGCATCCGCGCGCCCATGGCGTTTCGCGTCAACCCGCATGTCGACGCGGGCGGACACGCCCACATCTCTACGGGCTCGGCCGAGCACAAGTTCGGCATCGCCTGGCACGAGGCCGACGCCTTCTACGACGAGGCGATCCGCCTGCCGGGCATTGATCCGGTCGGCGTCGCCGTCCACATCGGCAGCCAGATCATGAGCGTCACGCCCTTCCGGGAAGCCTGGACCAAGGTGGCGGCGCTGGCCCGCTCCCTGCGCGAACGCGGTTTTCCGATCTCCCGCGTCGATTTCGGCGGCGGCCTCGGCGTGCCCTACAAGCACGGCGACGATCCGGACAGCCCCTCCCTTTATGCCCGCCAGGCCCGGGAGGTTCTGGGCGATCTCGACGTCGAGCTGATCCTCGAACCTGGCCGCCTCATTGCAGGTAATGCCGGAGTCATGATCTCGCGTGTGGAGTACGTGAAGGAGCGCGACGGCCGCACATTCGTGATCCTCGACGCCGGCATGAACGACCTCCTGCGTCCCGCCCTCTATGGCGCCCATCACGACATCCTGCCGGTGCGAACCCCGGAAATGGGTGCGAACCCCGCCGCCGTCGATATTGTCGGGCCGGTCTGCGAGAGCGCCGACCGCTTCGCCAGGGACCGTCCCATGCCGCCGCTGAAGGAGGGCGATCTCGTGGCCTTCATGACCGCAGGGGCCTACGGCGCCACATTGTCGTCGCAGTATAATTCGAGACCGATGGTTGCCGAAGCTCTCGTTCGCGGCGATGCTTGCGTCGTGGTGCGGCGGCGGCCGACCTTCGAGGACATGATCGCCCTGGAGCGGGCGCCGGATTGGATCAAGCGTGGCTGACGGATTTGGCCTCAGGGAACAGCTCGACGCCCGCATCTCCACCGCGCGGCGAGGACTTTTCTATCCGGCGCTGATCCGGGCGATCGGCCCGCTCGCCCTCTGGCTCGCCGCCTTCGCCGCCTTCTGGTTGTCCGGCGTCCATGATCTCATGCCGCTGGAAGCTCGCGCCGTCTCCGGTCTGGTCTTCTATGCCGGCCTCGCCGTCTTCATCTGGTTTGGCCTGAAGCGCTGGCGCAATCCGAGCGACCAGAACGCGCGCGACCTCATCGACGACCATATCGAGGGCCGCCCCCTCAGCGTCTGGACCGACCGGCCCGCCCGGGCCGACGCCGCCACCTGGAAGCTCTGGGTCGCCCATCGCGACCGCATGGCCGCTCTCGCCGCCAAGGCGCGCAAGCTGGACTTTCGCGCCTACTGGCGGCGGGTCGATCCCTTCCATCTGCGCATGATCGTGCCGCTGCTGGTGATCGCGGTCGCGGTCTTCGCCAACACTTCGGCGCCGGCCCGTCTCGGCGCCGGCCTCGCCCCGGATTTCGGCGCGCTCTTCGGCGCCCACAAGCTGACGGTCGAGGCGTGGATCACGCCTCCGGCCTATACCGGCGACGCGCCCTTCGTTCTGACTTCGGGCGAAGCCGCCAAGGCGCCGCAGGGATCGGAAGTCACACTGCGCGTCATTTCGCCGGGCAAGCCCACCGTCCGGGTGATTCCGGACGAGGGCCGGAGGGCGACGCTCCGGCCCGGCGCCGGCGTCGATGGCGCCTATGAAACGAGGATCATCGTCGATCGGCCCATGCGCCTTGTGGTCGATTTCTGGGGCGCGCGCGCCGCCTTCCCGTTCACCGTCATTCCCGACGGCCTGCCCAAGGCCGAGTTCGTCACCCCGCCCAAGATGGGCGAAGGCGACAAGACCGAATTCGAGTGGAAGATCAGCGACGATTACGGCGTATCGAAACTGGAGCTTGTCGCCCGCCTGGCGTCGCCGCCGCCAGGCGCGCCGGAAGTCGCGTCCAGGGGGGGCGTTCCGGGCGACGGCTCCGGCGGCTGGGAGGCGCAGCAGGAGTTCGTCATCATCGAGACCATCGGGCTCGACCCCAAGGAAGAAGCCGGCGCCTATTCCCAGGATCTGGTGCGCCACCGCTGGGCCGGGCTCGACGTCATGGTCAAGCTGCGCGCGACCGACGCCTCGGGCGCACAGGGCGAAAGCAAGGAAGTCGCCTTCAAGATCCCCGAGAAGCTCTTTCTTCAGCCGATCGCCCGCTCGTCCCAGGAAATCCGCGCGACTCTGCTGCGCGACTGGCGCCCGTATCTGCCGCCGTCTCCCGAGGACAATTTCTCGCGCGTCGCCGGCGAGGGCTGGTCCGCCTATGGCGACACCGAAGCCTCGCGCATGCGTTACGCGCCCGAGGGCGTGAAGATGGCCGCGCTGATGATCGACGCGCTGACCTACCGTCCGGAGGATTATTTCGAGGATCCGGTCACCTTCATGGGTCTGCGCAACGCGCGCGGCCTGATGGACGTCGCCCGCGACAAGCCCGAGGCCGAATACGCCGAAGACATGCTCTGGAACGTCGCCCTGCGCGCCGAGTATGGCAGCGTCGCCGACGCCAAGTCCGCCCTGGAAGCTGCCCGCCGCGCGCTGGAAGAGGCGCTGCGCAACGGCGCCTCGGAAGAGGACATCAAGCGGCTGATGGACATGTTCGAGGCCGCCGTCGAAAACTATCTCGCCGCCCAGATGGCGGAGGCCCTACGCGAAGGCCGGGTCTCCGAGGGCGACGGCCAGCAGGGCGCCCAGGGCGGCGGGCGGCCGCTCGGGGACGACGAACTCCAGAAGATGCTCGACGCGCTGCGCGACCTTTCGGAGACGGGCGCTTCCGACCAGGCCCGCCAGCTCCTGTCCGACATGAGCCGGATGCTGGAGCAGATGGAGAACATGCAGCTCCAGATGGGTCAGGGCGGCGGCGGCCAGCCGCAGGACGGTCCGATGAGCCGCGCCCTCAACCGGGCGCTGCAGGACACCAACCGCACGCTCAACGATCAGCGCGACCTCAACGACCAGACCGAGCAGGCGATGCGCAATGGCGGCGACGCCCAGCGCCTCGCCGACCAGCAGCGCGCCCTGCGCGAACGCCTCGAACAGCAGATGCGCTCGGGCGGCGGCCAGCCGGGCGAACAGCCCGGCCAGCAGGGTCAACAGGGTCAGGGCCAGCAGGGCCAGCAGGGCGAGGGACAGCAAGGTGAGGGCCAGCAGGGTCAGGGCGAAGGCCAGCGCGGCGACGGCCAGCAGGGTCAGGCCCAGCGCCCCGGTCAGAACGGCCAGCAGCCCGGCGCCAATGGCGGCGGCGGCCGCCCCGGCGTCGATGCGGACGGCCGGTATGGCGAGGAGAACGCCCGCAGCCGCCAACTGCTCGGACAGGCGCTGCAGGCGCAAAGACGCGCCGAGGACGCGCTGCGCCGGGGAGATTTCGCGGGCGCCCAGCAGGCGCAGCGGGAAGCAATGTCCTCGCTCGCGGCCCGCTCTGGCGAACTCGCCCGCCTCGCCGACGCGGCCGATCCCGACGCCCAGAAGGACCGCGATGAACGCGACGTGCTCGGACGCCTGTCCAATGGCGACAGCGGCTATGGCGACAACGTCAAGGTTCCCGACGAGATCGAGCGCCAGAAGGCCCGCGACATCCTCAACGAACTGCGCCGCCGCGCCGGCGACCGCGCCCTCCGGCCGGAGGAACTGGAGTATCTGCGCCGGCTGCTGGACCGCTTCTGATCCTGGCGTGTCGCCGGGCCTCCACCGCCAGAGGCGGGGTTGAGGAGGATCCTGCTTGCTGAGCTGTCTCCATAGCCCTCATGGTGTGAGCAGCGCCCGCAGGGCGCGTCCGTCGAACCAAGAGGGCGGAATTCAACTCTCCCGCACCGCCCCGAGATAGGGCAGACCGCGCCACCTGCCCGCATCGTCCATCCCGTACCCCACGAGATAGCGCGACGGCGCGTTATACGCCCAGTCGTCGAGCCCTTCCGACACCGCTTCGGGCTTGCGCGCGAAGACAGCCGTCACGACCTCTCCGGCCCCCTTCGCCATCAGGTGCGCCCGCGCGAAATGGATGGTCCGGCCTGAATCGAACACATCGTCCAGGATCAGCACGCCGATGTCGTGCACGGAACGCGACAGGTCGGCCCGCACGACGATCCGGCCCGAACTCTCCCGCTCGTCGCGATAACTCTCCAGCCACAGCGCGTCGAAGCCGATGTCGATCCCCCGCCGCGCCAGCGCCCTCAGCAGGTCGGCGGCGAAGGGCGTCGCTCCCAGCAGGATCACCACGGCGGTCCACGGCCGGCCGCGCAGCCGGGGCGCGAGGCGGCCTGCTAGGTCCTCGATCCGGGCGGCGATCCCCTCCGGGGTCAGCAGCGTGTCGAATGCGTCCTCAGTGATGGGGCGTCTCCCCCGGCGCGGGCACGGCGCCGTCCGCCTCGACCTTTGGCTCGCCATCCGCTTCGAGACTGTCCGGCATCGGGTCCTCCGGCGACGCCTCCATCTCCGCCTGCGAATGTGGCGTATCCGCTGCCTCCCCTGGCGCCATGTCCGCATGGCCGATCTCGTCATGCGCGACGCTGGCCTCGTCCCCCTCGTTTGTCGCGCCCGCCGTGGCGGCAAACGTGATCGCCAGCCCGAACGTCTCCAGCGGCGGGGCGACGATGCGCGAGCTGAACGGCGTCCTTTCCCCGGCTTCGATGAAGGGTGTCGCCAGCTTGTCGGTCCAGGCATGGACTTCCTTGCCCGCCTCGTCGCGCAGACTGACCCGGACCCCGGGCGCCGCACGCCGCGTCTTGCCGGTGTTCACCGCCATGCCAGTGACGGTCAGCACCGGCGTCGTCCCGTCAAAGGACCGCTTGGCCCCGACATTCTCGAAGGTCAGCCCGAAGCGGTTCACGTCGAGGCCCACCATCCGGTAGACCGAGGCGGTGCGCGGCCAGGCTTCGGTCACCTCGTTGCGGAACACCACCGCCCCGGCGGCCGTCCCCGCGAAAATCACGAACCCGCCCAGCCAGGCGAGGCCCGCCGCCAGCGTGCGGTGGCGTTCGCGTCTAGCATGCTCCCGGGCCCGGTACTCGGCGTGGGGCCCGGCCGGGGCGGCGGAATTCGCGACGGCCGTCAGGCGCAGCCGCTCGACCTGCTCGCGCGTCAGCCCGCCCGTGCTTTCGGCCTCGGCGGCCGCATTGTCCTCATGCGGCTTGGCGAACCAGGAATGCCCGCACGAGGCGCAACGCACGCGCCGGCCTTCCTTGCCGACGGCGGCGTCCTCGGCAAAGTAGCGCGTGTCACAGGATGGGCAGACCAGAATCATCGCACTATCGGAATCACATGCGCGGTTAATATACTCCATCCGGGCGAATTCGTATCCGCCAACCTCATTCAGGAGCCGCATGAAGGATCGCGACGCCCTCGCCGGAGAACCTGCCGTCCGGTTTGACCGCGTCAGCCTCTCGTATGGGCCGGAAAACGATGTGCTTACAGAGGCTTCCTTCCAGCTCGCCCCGGGGTCCTTCACCTTCCTCACCGGCCCGTCGGGCGCCGGCAAGTCGACCCTGCTGAAGCTCGCCTACCTCGCCCTTCGTCCGACTGCTGGCCGAATCTCCCTCTTCGGCGTCGATACCAGCCGCCAGGACAGAGAGAGCCGCGCCCTCACCCGCCGACGAATCGGCGTCATCTTCCAGGAGTTCCGGCTGCTCGACCACCTCACCGCCTACGAAAACGCGGCCCTGCCGCTGCGCGTCGCCGGCGGCGCCGAGAAGCGCTACCGGGGCGACGTGATCGAGCTCCTGCGCTGGGTCGGCCTTGGCGACCGCCTCGACGCGAGGCCCGCCACCCTCTCCGGGGGCGAGAAACAGCGTGTCGCCATCGCCCGGGCGGTCGTCGTCAAGCCGGACCTCATCATCGCCGACGAACCCACCGGCAGCGTCGATGTCGACATGGGCGAGCGCCTGATGCGCCTCTTTCGCGAGCTCAACAAACGTCTCTCGACCACACTCCTCATCGCCACGCACGACCTCGCCATGGTGCGCGCCTCGCGCGCCGACGTGCTGCGCATCGCCGACGGCCTTGTCTCGCGCGCCCCCGTAATCGCCGAGCCCGCCAGCCGCGACAGCCCGGGCCGCCCTCCGCCATGAGCGCCGCCTCTCCGCTGCTGCCGCGCGAGGACGCCAGCGACATCGCGCTTTTTTTCGTTATCTGCGCGCTCTGCTTTCTGGCGGCGCTTTCGGGTCTCGCCGCCCGTTCGGCCTACGCCGCCGCCGACAGCTGGACCGACCGCGTCACCGGCCAGATCACCATCCGCGTGCGCGGCGACGACGCCTCGGCCGCCCGCGCCGCCGCCATCGCGCTGGCCTCTCCGGGCGTCCGGACAGCCCGCGCGCTCGACCGGCGGGAGGCCGAGGACCTCCTCAGGCCCTGGCTCGGCGCCGCTGGCGTTCCGGCCGACCTGCCGCTGCCGCACCTCATCGCCGCCGAGGCCTCCGGCGCCGCGACCGGCGTCGGAGAGGAAATCGACCGGCGGCTGGCCGAGGAGAACATCGACGCCACGGTCGACGACCACGCGCTCTGGTCCCGGGATGTCGAGCGCGCCACCGGCTCGGCGGGCCTTGTGGCCCTGGCCGGCGTCGGGCTTCTTGCCGCGACCGCGATCGCCGTGATCGCCTTCGCCACCCATGCCGCCCTGCTGGCCCGGCGCGACATCGTCGAAGTCCTTCACCTGACGGGCGCGCGCGACGCCTTCATTTCCGGCCTGTTCGAGCGACGCTTCCTGATGCTGGGGGTCAATGCGGGGGCGTCCGGCGCCCTGTTGGCGTTCGCGGCGGCGGCGTTCATCCTGTTCATGGCGAAGCAATCCGGAGACCGCATATGGCTGCTGCCCCAATTGTCGCTTTCGCTGGCCGACGGCATGATCCTCGGATTAACCCCTTTGGTCGCAGGGTTGGCGGCGATGGCGGCCGCCCGGCTGACCGTGCTACGCTCCCTGTCGGAAATGGTTTGATCTCCTGGGACTGATGCTCCGTGTCCTCGCTCTTGTCGTCTTCGCTGCGGTCATCTTCGCCGGCTGGGACTTTGTGAGCTTCATCGGCCGCGCCGAGCGCGCCATCACCGCAGCGTCGGCCCCCGCAGACGCAGACGCCGTCGTCTCTCTCACCGGCGCCTCCGACGCGCGCATCGTCTCGGGAGTTCAGCTCGCCGAGGACATGCGCCTGCCGCTGCTCATATCCGGCGTCCACATCGACACCCAGCCGGCCGACATCGCTGGCATCGCCGGTGTGCGCGAGACCGAGATCCAGTGCTGCGTCACCCTTGGCCGCGCCGCCGCGACGACGGAGGGCAATGGCGCCGAGGTCGCCGAATGGGCCCGGCGCCACAAGCTGACCCGCATCATCGTCGTCACCTCCGAATACCACATGGACCGCGCCATGATCGAGTTGCGCCGCGCCATGCCGGAGGCCGATTTCATCCCCTACGCCGTCGCCTCGATGAAGGTCGCGCCGCGCGACTGGTATCGCGACCAGACGACCGCGCGCCGCTTCGCCGAGGAATGGATCAAGTACCGCGTCGCCAGCCTTCGCGCCGGCCAGGAAGCCGACGATCCGCCCGCCGCCGCCGCCGCCCCGACGACCGACAGCGCCGGATGATCTTCTTCCGCTCGCTGCTCTACGCCCTCTGGTTCTATGGTAGCCTCGGCGTCATCGGGGGCGGCTTCCTTCCTTATGCGGTGGGCTCGCGCAAGCGCACCATGATCACCATCCGGCAATGGTCGCGCGCCCAGGTCTTCGGACTGCGCTGGCTCTGCGGCGTCCGCACCGAGTATCGCGGCCTTGAAAACCTTCCGGCCTCCGGCGTGCTGGTCGCCATGAAGCACCAGAGCACCTACGACACCATCACGCCCTTCCTCTTCACCCGCGACCCCGCCTTCGTGCTGAAGCAGGAGCTGCTCGACGCGCCGGTCTTCGGCATCTACGCGCGCCGCGCCGACATGATTCCCATCGACCGCGACGGTGGCATGAAAACTATGAAGCAGATGCTGGCCTCCGCCCGGGCGCTGGCCGAGGCCGGCCGCGAGGTGATCATCTTCCCGGAAGGCACCCGCCAGCTTGTCGGCGCCGTCACCGACCTCAAGCCCGGCGTCGCCGGCATCTATCGCGCCATGAATGTCCCGTGCATCCCGGTCGCGATCAACACCGGCCTCTGCTGGCCGGCCGCCGGCTTCATCCGCAAGCCGGGGCTCGTCGTCTTCGAGGCCCTCCCGGCCATCGAGGCCGGCCTCTCGCGCGACGAGTTCATGCGCCGTCTCCACGAGGTCCTCGAACCGGCCACGCAGCGTCTCGTCGCCGAAGGCCGCGCGGTCCAGGCGAAAATGGGCGTGACAACGCCCTAGGCGCCTCTTCCCCTGCGAAGCGGGGGGTAAAGTACCCCGAAGCCGGGATGGGGGCGGGCCACGCCCGCCATCGTCACCCCAAGCCCAGACCCCTATGTCTTCGACTCATCCCGACCGAAATTCGGCGCGGAGATGTCCTGCCCCGCCTCGATGATCTCCCGCCTTATCCCCCTTGCATGCGTGAACAGGTTGAACAGCGTCGCCCCGTCGCCATTGCGGATCGCCTTGCGCAGCGCTGTGAGGTCGTCGTCGAACCGTCCGAGCACCTCCAGCACCGCCTCGCGATTGTTCAGGAACACATCGCGCCACATGGTCGGGTCCGACGCCGCGATGCGGGTGAAATCCCGGAAGCCGGCGGCCGAGAACTTCACCACCTCGCCCTCCGTCACGCTCTCCATGTCGTGCGCCGTCGCCACGATGTTGTAGGCGATCAGGTGCGGCACATGGCTGGTGATCGCCAGCACCAGATCGTGCCGCGTCGCGTCCATCCGCTCGACCCGCGAGCCCAGCGCCTCCCAGAACGACGCCAGCCTGTCGACCGCCGCGTCATAGCCCGCCCCATGGCCCGAAATCTCGCCCGCCTCCGGCGTCAGTATGCACCAGCGCCCCTCGAACAGGGACGCGAAGCCGGCGTCCGGTCCCGACCTTTCCGTCCCGGCGATCGGGTGCCCCGGAATGACATGCACGTCCCGCCGCCCCAGCGCCTTGAGGTCCCGCGCCACATTGCCTTTCACCGAGCCCACATCCGTCAGGATCGCGCCGGACTTCATCGCGCCGATGCACGCGGCCGCAGCCTGGCCGATCGCGCCCACCGGGATGCACAGGAACACCGCGTCGGCGTCGCGCACCGCCTCGGCGATCGTATCGCGGATCTCTCCCAGCCCCAGCTCTCCGGCCCGCCCGAGCGCGCCCGCATCCGCGTCGAACAGCGAGACCGCGCCAGCCGCACCCTTTTCGGTCGCCGCCCGCGCGATCGAGGATCCGATCAGCCCGACGCCGACGATGGCGACGCGCGCGAAGACCTGCCTGGATGCGTCGGTCGCGCTCATCGCGCCGCCAGGAAATCCGCGAGCCCCGCCAGCACCGCGTCATTGCCCTCAAGCGTTCCCACCGAAATGCGCAGATGGTCGGGCATGTGATAGCCGGCGAGGCCGCGCAGCGTGACGCCGCGAGCCTTCATGTGCGCCAGCGCCTCCGCCGCCGTTTTTCCCGGTTCCCGCGGAAACTCGGCCACGACGAAATTCCCGACGCTTTCGCCGACGCTGAGACCCATCGCCCGCAGCTCTGTCGTCAGGCGCGCGAGTTCGGCGTCGTTGTGCGCCAGCGATTCCCGCACGAACGCCTCGTCCTCCAGCGCCGCGATCCCAACCGCCTGCGCCACGAGGTTGACGTTGAACGGCATCCGCACCTTCTCCAGGGCGTCGATCACATGCGACGGAGCGTAGGCCCAGCCCAGGCGAAGGCCCGCCAGCCCGTAAAGCTTCGAGAAGGTCCGCGTCATCACCACATTCTCGAACTCGGAGACCAGTTCGATTCCTGCTGCGTAGTCGTTCTTCCGCACGAATTCCGCATAGGCCCCGTCCAGGACCATGAGCACGCCCGAAGGCAGGCCCGCATGCAGCCGCTTGACCTCGTCGAAGGGCAGGTAGGTACCGGTCGGATTGTTGGGATTCGCCAGCCAGACCATCCTGGTCCTGGGCGTCACCGCCGCCAGGATCGCATCGACGTCCGCCGTGAAATCCTTCTCCGGCACGCGCACCACGTCGCAACCCTGCTGTTCGCCGATCATCGCGAAGATCGCAAAGGCGTGGCGCGTCGAGATTGTCTGGTCACCCGGACCCAGGAAGGCGCGCCCGAGCATCAGGAAAATCTCGTCCGACCCCGCGCCGACGATGATCCGGTCGGGATCGAGCCCGTGCTTCCTCGCCAGCGCGGCTTTCAGGGCATGCGCTCCGCCATCGGGATAGACTTCGAGCCGGCCCGCGAGGTCGCTGAACACCGCGCGCGCCCTCGGCGAGGTTCCCAGCGGATTCTCGTTGGACGCCAGCTTGTAGGTTTTTCCGGGACCGCCCTTGGGGGCCTCGCCGGGCACGTAGGGCGTCACCTTCGACAGTTGGGGCAGGGGCGTGGGTTTCTCGGTCATGCGGGCGTCCAGTCTCAGGGACGTGGCCGTACCCCGACAATGCGCAGCCCGTCCAGCCCCGCCTGTCGCGCCCGATCGAGCCGGGGATCGTCAGGGGCGACGAACTCCCTGATCCGCATCAAGACCAGCGAGCGCGCCCGCGCCGCCACCTCGCCCGCAATCCCCGCCTCGGCGAGACACCGCTCGGCGCAGAACGTGTCGTCATGGGCCGTCGCCAGCATGTCGTCATCGCCCGACGTCTCGACTGCAATGCGGCCCACCACCGCCATGCGCGGCGCCTCCGCCGGCGACCCGGGCAGGCTTGGCCAGCCGACCCCGATCGAGAGTTCGCGGAACCTGTTCTCGTTCAGCATCGGCCACCACTGGCCCGGCCCCGCGTTTTCCGGCCACGGCAGGCACGCCAGCACGCCCGGCGTGTCGTCCGCGCGGTCCAGCGCCTCGCGTATGTCCGTCACCTGGACCATGTTGGCGCCGAAGCCGAAATAGCCCCGTGCGCCCTGCATCGACTGGGCGGGTTCGCCGCCCGCGATATAGACCGCCTTCAGCCCCCTCGCGACCAGCATGTCGCCGGCCATCGCGCGCCATACCCGCGCGATCATGTCGGCGGGGGCGCTGGTCGTCCGGCACAGCCGGCGAAGCTCGGCGGCTTCCAGCGCCGGGCGAAAACTGAATCCCGACTGCGCGGCCGCGTCCTCGACAAGGATGCGCCAGCGCTCGGCGATCGCCGCCACGATGCTGTCGTCCGCGCTGTCGCCGGCGGGCCGGAAGTGTTCGGCGCCCATCGCGCTCCATCCCCTCGCGTGCTCCCCAGCGGGGTGACACTAGAGCCGGATCGCTGTTGGAGGAAGCGCTTCTCGCTTCACCTCAAGCGTGATTCCGTCTCTCGGTTAAAATGTAGAGCACGCTTCACGATCTGGATGATCCATCCAGAGCGAGCGTGCTCTGTCCGCCATCACAACGCCCGGCAAAAGCTTATGTCACCTGATATCTTCCGGCGGGCGAGCCCGTCGCGAGACTCCGCCCGCGACCCGCTTCCAGTCCCGGGCCTTCCTGCCGAGAGCCTGATGCGATCGACCTTGATCAGGTCGATCGTTGAATCAGTCTCTCCACTCTTGAATCTAGAGCATCTTTCTCCGATCAAACTGATTCAGTTTGATCGAAGGATGCTCTAGGTTCCCGCCCATGAACGAGACCCCCCCCCGCAGCGCCGACGGCATCAGGCGCGTCTCGATCGCCGGCCCCGGCCGCCCTTTCCGGCTCGACAGCGGCCGCACGCTCGACCAGGTCGAGATCGCATTCGAGACCTGGGGCGAACTTTCCCCGGCACGGGACAATGTCGTCATCGTCTGCCACGCCCTCACCGGCGACCAGTTCGTGGCCGACCAGAACCCGATCACGGGCCGTCCCGCCTGGTGGCCCCGCATGGTTGGACCGGGCCTGCCCGTCGACACCGACCGCTTCTTCGTCATCGCCACCAACGTCCTCGGCGGCTGCATGGGCTCGACCGGCCCTGCGAGCCTGCGCGCCGACGGAACCTACTGGGGGGCGGAGTTTCCCCACATCACCATCGCCGACATGGTGCGCGCGCAGATCGCCCTGCTCGACGCGCTGGGAGTGGAGGACGTCTTCCTCGCACTCGGAGGATCGATCGGCGGCATGCAGGTGCTGCAATGGACGGTGCAGGCGCGCAACCGGGTCTTCGCCGCCATTCCCGTTGCCTCGGCCGGACGCCAGTCGGCGCAGAATATCGGCTTCTACGAGGTCGGCCGCCAGGCCATCATGGCGGACCCCAACTGGCGCGACGGCGCCTACCTCGCCGCCGGCTGCCGCCCCGATCGCGGCCTTGCCGTGGCGCGCATGGCGGCGCACATCACCTACGTCTCGGAGGCTGCGCTGAAGCGCAAGTTCGACCGCCGGCTGCAGGACCGCGCCTCGGTCGGCTTCGGCTTCGACGCCGACTTCCAGATCGAAAGCTATCTGCGCCATCAGGGCCAGAGTTTCGTCGACCGCTTCGACGCCAACGCCTATCTCTACATCACCCGCGCCATGGATTATTTCGATCTGGCGAGCGACCATGACGGCGTCTTCGCCAACGCCTTTCGCGGCCTCGACACGCGCTTCTGCGTCTTTTCCTTCTCCTCCGACTGGCACTACACGCCCGAGGAATCCCGCGACCTCGTCCGCGCCCTCAACGCCGCCGGCTGCGAGACCTCCTATGTCTCGATCGAGACCGACAAGGGCCATGACGCCTTTCTGCTGGAGGAGCCGGAATTCGAGGCCGCCATCACCGGCTTCATCGACGCCGCCGCCGACGCGCGCGGCCTGAAACGCAAGGCTCGCGCGGCATGATCCCATCGATACCCGAGCAGACTTTACAGACCGATTGACCTGCTGATTTCGGCAAACAACACCCTCATTTTTTTTCCCGCCTTGGTGTCGTCAACGACAAAACTTCTGCCGGCGGCTTCGGCGTAATCGACGGAAAACGGTAGAGTAGACGCAAACACCTGCGCACTGGGCGCCGACTGCTTGACCAGCTGATCCAACTCCTCAACGAGGACGACTTCATCTGGCCTGAGGACATTGTATCGCGTCTTGACTGCGGCCACTCCCACCAATTCGGGCGAAACACCTAGATTCTTGAACAAGCCCTTGTAGGAAGACAGCAGAAAACGGATCGGAGTTGTCGAAAGAGTGTCGAGGATTGTCGGCACCACATAATGGGTGCTGGCAGTGAGTGCGTTCACGCTGCCGACCGACAATTTTGGCGGCGAGTCTATGATTACAACATCGAACCTTCCCAAGACTGCTTTGGAATACAAAAGTTCGTGCAACCGAAATCGTACATCCGTCTTTGAACGACCTACAAGCCACAGGAATAGGTTTCGATCTTCTTCCGATGGCAGGTTATAGCTTGATTCCACAAGAAAGAATCTGTCGCCATCGCCAAGTCGCGTCAAGCTTCGTATGAAATCATCTGGATCACTCGGTTCATCGAGCCAGGAATAGGCGTTAGCAGGAATGTCTGCGCTTGCACCCTCCCGTGACTCCGTACTGGTGGCGGCCAGTGCGGTTGCCGTCATTGAGCCTTGATAATCGAGATCGACCATTAGGACTCTTCGTCCCGCCTTGTGCAGATACCGGGCATAGTTGGCGGATAAGGTCGTTTTCCCAACGCCACCTTTATTGTTTGCGAACGTGATGATCTTGAGATTGGATTGCTTCGGTTCGCTTCGTTCGGCCGTTTCTTTCGCAAGCCAAACGCTGTTCCCGAAAACAGATAAAAACTGCGCCACTGTTTCAACACGGCCTGCAAACATAGAATCTTCAGCGGCAAGCTTGCCGTCACCAGTTGATTTTTTCAAAGCGTCATTCAGATCTCCAATCTGTCGCTCTGCTTGCGCGAGTTGAACGGAAAGCCCGGTGTTCTCGTTTTTCAACCCGATCCGTTTTGTTTCCTCGACATTTCTCGCGATGACGTTGCCTACAAAATAGGCGGCGGTCGAACACGCGATTGCAAGCGTGAACGCAACACCCAATATCGCCGCAGCCGCTTGCAGCACTTCAATCGACAAAGCGTCCCCCTGCAGTTTTTATGTGGTCAAGCGGCGTTGTATGTCGCTCTCGCCACCTGGTCGTGGCGCTTGATGATCGCGCGTGATGCATACCACTGCGATAACATCTCTGCCGCCTTCGGACGCGTGATACGTTTGTCCTGCTTGTCTGTTACTTCGTTGAATATTGCTCTCATGGTTTCAGCGCTTGGCTTATCGTTCCGGAGTCGATCAATAAGGCGATTAAAGTCCTGCACGCTTCCATCGAAGGTTTGAATCCTCGCGACCCACGCATTGGCGATGGTGGTGTCGATCGGCTTTTTCTTCGAGGGGCCCGGGCGCGCCGGGTTGGCTGTGCGCAAGCGGATAAAGTCGGTCACGGTTTCGCATTGGGCGCCATGAATGTCGGCTAGCAGCCTGGCGAGCGATGGAGCTCGGCCGTAGGTCGCAAGAACCGCTTGCAAACTGTTCTCCAAATCGTCCTTCCGCATTTGCCTTCATCCTTTGAGGGTCGGCTAGCCGACGCGATCTGACATCGCATCATGACGGTGCTTGCAGCCTGCCGCAACTGGCCCGGCATGTGTTGCCCTCGGGGCGAAGAACGACTAACGCCCTCGCCAATGAAATCCGCACCCGGCTCCTCTTCCATCCGCCGTCCCGACCACGTGGCGATCGCGCAGTTCATCAAGCCCGGCGACCTCGTCCTCGACGTCGGCTGCGGCGACGGCCAGCTGATGGAGCTGCTGCAATCGGAGCGCAAGGCGCGCACGCGCGGCCTCGAAGTGGAGCAGTCCGGCGTCAACCGCTGCGTCGCCAAGGGCCTCGCCGTGGTGCAGGGCGACGCCGACCGCGACCTGCCCGTCTATCCCGACGACGCCTTCGACGCGGCGATCCTCTCGAAGACCATCCAGGAGATGGCGCGTCCCAAATTCGTGCTCGACGAGCTGGCCCGCATCGCCCGCCGCGTCATCGTCTCGTTCCGCAATTACGGCCACTGGCGCGTTCGCGCCTCGCTCCTGACCTCGGGCCGCATCCCCTCGCTGGGCGCCAACCGGGCCTGGTGGTCGGACGGCGCCCGACGCCCCTGCACCGCCCGCGACATGGCCGAACTCGCCGCCGAACTCGGACTTGAACTCGCCGCCATCGCGCCGGTGGGCGGCGTCCCGGCCGCCGCCTCGGCCCTCACCCGCTTCAACTGGACCGCCGAGGAACTGGTCTTCGTGCTGGAGCGCGGCGCGAAATAGCCGGCATGCCGATGGGAGGCCTGGGATGACCCTTGTTGAGATCACAGACGCCATCTCTCGCGGCCGTACCGATTTGGTGTTCGATCTGCTACGCACGCCAGAAGGCCGCAGGTCGGCGCCGGGCATGCTGACCTGGTTCGTGTACTTCAACGACGTGACTGCGTTGCGTACCGTGCTCGAAGCCGGGCTTGATCTCTCCGGACTTGATACGGGGCGGGAACTGGGCAACGCCGCTTTCTTCGGCCACTGGAAGGTCGCGGACTTTCTGCTCGCCCACGGCGCGGACCCCGGCTGGGCCGAGACCGACACAGGCGAGACTCCGCTGCACAGCGCGCTCTGCAAGGCGGGCCGTCCGCATTACGTCAATGTCGTGAGGCTGCTGCTGGATGCTGGCGCGGACCCGAATGCGCGCACGATTCCCGGCCGCGAGACCGGCGCCTTCATGCGCGATGTCCGCACGCGCGGCGAGACTCCCCTGCATCGCGCTGCGGCGTTTGGCGATGAAGCCATGATCGGGCTGCTGCTTGAAAAGGGCGCGGACAAGACGTTGCACGACGCCAATGGCGACACGCCGCTGAGCTGGGCCAGCTGGCACCTGCGTCCCGGTGCAATCCTGGCCCTTCTCGCGCATGGTCCATACGCCGTGAGCGCCAAGCACGTGGCCCAGTCCACCGGAGATCACGGGCGCGGCTGGGGCGGGATGGAATCGCGTACGCTGGGCGATTACCTGCCGCTGGGGCGGTAGAGCGGCCTGCGCAGCAGGCGGATCACAAAGTAGAAAGAAGTCCTCCCCCAGTCGAAGCAAGGGGAGGCGCCAGCGCACCCGACGGAGGGGGCCGCCTGCACGGCAGGCGGACGGCGCACCGGAATTCCGCCCCTAACTCGTCAGGGCGCCTTCATTCTTCTCTCCCGTGCGGATGCGCAGCACCGATTCGAGATCCATCACGAAAATCTTGCCGTCGCCGATCTTGTTGGTGTTGGCGGCCGCGACAATCGCATCGACGATCCGCTCGACCGTGTCGTCCGTGGTGGCGACCTCGATGCGGACCTTCGGCAACAGGCGAATCTCGTACTCCGCGCCGCGATAGACCTCGGTCTTGCCCTGCTGGCGGCCATAGCCGCGCACTTCGGTGACGGTGACGCCCGAGGCCCCGGCCGCAGTCACGGCGTCGAGGACGGCGTCGAGACGGCTCGGCTTGAAGATCGCGGTGACGTATTTCATTTCGAATGTCCTTTTCGGGCCGCCCTGCGCGGCTAGGTAGATATGTTACTACACTTACACACCTTCAACATTCAAACGGCGCTCTTGTCAAGTCGCTTGTATCAAACACGTTCCGGGCCATCGTCGCCCCTTGCGGCGCCGTCGCCTTGACCGCCCGCCGGACCCGCACCGCCTTGCCGCCCGGTTCGATGTAGAGCCGCTTTACCGCCTCGATCAACAGGACTCCGCCAAAGCCGCCCCAGGCGAACCGGCCGATCCGCTCCCAGGCGTCGCCGCCCGAAGTGATCAGCCCCCACCCGATCGGCGGCGCATAGAGCGCCCGCGCCGAGGCGGTCGGCTTGAACATTGCGTCCTCCAGCAGCCGGTAGAGCTGAACCCGCGTATACGGACGGCCATGGCCGAAAGGCGTCGACTCGGCCCGCGCCCACAGGCCTCGCCGGTGCGCCACGATCACCAGTATGCGCGCTTCCGGCGCCGCCACCCGCCAGAATTCCCGCAACAGCCGCCTCGGGCCTTCCGCCTCTTCGAGGCCATGGCGGATGATCAACCGGTCGAACAGGGCGTCCTTGAAGGGCAGCCTCTCCTCGTCCACCAGCACCGAACTCGTCTTGCCCTGCGCCGGCCATCGCACCGCGCCCTGCGTTTCCGGCGCCGCCGAAATCACCCGTCTGGCGCCGGCGCGGAACGGCTCCAGCAGCCCGTCGGCATGGCCATAGCCCAGCACATCAAGCCCGTTTGCGTCCGGCCACAGCGTCTCGACGCGCCGCGCCATCGCTTCCTCGGCCATCCGGCCCAGCGGCGAAGCGTAGAAAGCCCGCAATCTGTCGATATCGACTCGCATGCGGCCTATATAGACGGAAGCAGCCGGGAAGGGTGAATCCGTGACCTCCGCGATCGTCCATGTCTTCCCTTGCCTCAGCGACAATTACGGCTTCCTGCTGCACGATCCCGCGACCGGCGAAACCGCCTGCATCGACACGCCGGACGCCTCCCGCATCCTCGCTGAGGCCGACGCGAGGGGCTGGCGCATCACCCAGATCTGGAACACGCACTGGCATCCCGATCACGCCGGGGGCAATGACGCCGTCAAGGCGGCTGCCGGCTGCTCGATTGTCGGACCCAGGGGCGAGGCCCACCGCATCCCAACGCTGGAGCGCACGCTGGTCGAGGGCGACACGGTCCGTCTCGGCGCCCTCACCGCCCGTGTGCTCGACACGCCCGGGCACACCGCAGGCCACATCGTCTATCACCTGCCGGACGAGGCGATCGCCTTCGTCGGCGACACGCTGTTCGCGCTCGGCTGCGGGCGCCTGTTCGAGGGGACGCCCGCCCAGATGTGGGACAGCCTCGGCAAGCTGCGCGCTTTGCCGCCCGAAACCGTGGTTTACTGCGCTCACGAATACACTGCCGCCAACGCGGCCTTCGCCCTCAGCGTCGATCCCGGCAACGCCGCCCTGCGCGACTATGCGGACGGCGTCGCGAAAAAGCGCTCCCGGGGCGAGCCCACCATCCCAACCAGCATCGGCGCGGAAATCGCCGCCAACCCCTTCCTGCGGGCGGACGCACCGAACCTGCAAAAGGCGATGGGCCATCCCGGCGACGCCGTCGCGACTTTCGGAGAAATCAGGGAGCGCAAGAACCGGTTCTAACGCCGCCCCCTTTTCTTCGCGACCCGGCCCCCGCCGCAGGCAGGGCTATCGCCCATGGCCCATAGCATTGAGTGAAGTCATTCCCGGGCAAGCGAAGCGCGACCCGGGAATCTTCCTTGCTCCCCCAAAAGTGGCAGGGCTATCGCCTATCGGCACAGAGCATTCAGTGAAGTCATTCTCGGGCGAGCGAAGCGCGACCCGAGAATCCTGCTTTGCTTTCCACAACTGGCTTCCCCTTTGCCGCCGGAAGCGATACGGCGCGAGTCGCCTACGCCTGAGACGACAAAAACGCCTTTGGGCTGAACCCGTTTGCTCAGCCAGGACAGCCGGGGATAGACATAGCATCGGAAGCGACCGCGCATTGAACGCGCCTTCAATCCGCAAAAAAGGGCGTTGGCAGGCACATGAACCCCGACGAAAGACTTGGACTGCGGCAATGCACGAATTGCGGGCTCTGGCTGATGGACGGCGCGGATGGCTGCCCCTCCTGCAGGGTCGGATCGGCGCCGCTGGGAGATGGCTGGGCCTGCAGCAAGTGCGGGACGCCCAACCGGGTCGGCGCACACTTCTGCATCAATTGCGGCATGAGCGGCCAAGCCCCCGCCGAACCCCTTTCGGGCGCGGCGACGGTTGCATCGGCAGCGCCTCCGGGCGACGCGCGCAGCCTCTTCCAGGTGGAACTCGACCGACAGACGGCCGAGGCCCGCAACCGGCTTCGGACGCCGGATCTCCAGACGCCGGACAAGACCTGAACGGTTGGCGTTGGCAAGCCTGGCGCGCCGCCCTAATCTCACAGCGCCGCACGGTCGGCTTACGAGGCAGGCACATGAAACACCTGGGCGTCCTGGCGGTTCTTTTCGGGCTGGCCATCCTTCCGGCCGCGAGCGCCCAGACGCCGCCTACGCCCGCGTCCGCACCCGCCGCCTCAGCTTCCAGCCTCACCATCTACCATCTCGAGGGCCGGCGCTCGGAGCGCATCGTCTGGCTGGCCGAGGAGTTGGGCCTGCCCTACAATCTGGTCTTCACGCGCGGGGACCTCACCGCCTCGATGAACGCGATCCGCGCGGTCAATCCCGGCATGCCGGTCGCGCCCACCGTCACCTACGAAGGCAAGGTCCTCACCGAATCCGGCGCCATTATCCAGTACATCCTCGACCGCGAGGGCAAGGGACGCCTCGTCCCGGACCTCGCCTCGCCGGACTATCCGGCACACCTCACCTGGATGCACTTTTCCGAAGGCACGCTCGCCGCCGACGTCATCGCCGATTATCGCACCGCCCAGGCGAAAGGCGGGGTCCGCCCCACCGGGCCTGAAACGGACGGTCAGCGCGCCATGCGCTTCGCCGACGCCTTTCTCGCGACCCACCCCTATTTCGGCGGCGCGGAATTTTCGGCCGCCGACATCATGATGTGGTTTCCGAGCGATTACGCCGACCGGATCAAGGTGGCGGACATCGCCAAATATCCGAACCTCGCCGCCTGGCAGGACCGGATGGAAGCCCGGCCCGCATTCACGCGCACGCTGGCGGTCGCCCGCCCCGACGGCCGCGTCGGCAGCTCCCCGCCCCTGAAAGAGGAATAGCTGGCGCCGGATCGCTCTGGTCACAGCAATTGCGGACGCGACTACCTGTGATCCAATTGCGTTTGGACGCTGCGGAGGACGTGAAAATGCTGGATCGACGCACACTCATCACCGGCGGCGCGATGCTCGCTGCGACGGCAGCGCTCACATCATGCGCCCGCGCCCAGACACCGGGCGCCCAGACACCGGGCGTCCAGACACCGGGCGCAGCTGCATCCCGTTCAACACTCACGCCCAAGCCGTTGCCGTTCGATCCCAAGACTATTCCCGGCCTGTCCGAAAGGCTTTTGATCAGCCATCATGACAACAACTACGCAGGCGCCGCCAAGCGCTACGGAGATATTGAAGCGCAGTTGCGCGCAACGGATTTTGCGACCGCCCCAGGCTTCCTCATCAACGGCTTGAAGCGCGAAGAACTCATGGCGCTCAATTCCGTGATTTTGCATGAGACGTATTTCGCATCGCTCGGCAGAGGCGGATCGAAACCGGGCGTGGCGCTTTCCAGACAGATTGAAGCTGACTTCGGCTCCTTCGATAAGTGGCGCAACGAGTTTGTGGGCGTCGGCAAGGCGCTGGGTGGCGGCTCCGGCTGGGTCCTCCTTACCTGGTCGCCGCGCGCCGGCCGGCTGGTCAATCAATGGGGTTCCGACCACACGCTGTCGGTTGCAGACGGCACGGTGCTTGTCGCGCTCGATATGTATGAGCACGCCTATCACATGGACTACGGCGCCAGGGCTGGCGACTGTGTCAACGCCGTCATGGGCGCGCTGGATTGGGCCAACGCCGACAAGACGTTCAAAGCCCCTGCGTGACGAGACAGAACATGCAAACCGTTGTCTTCATGCGAACCACACTCTTCACGGTCATGCTCCTGCTTGCAGCGTCATGCACGCGGACGCCCGATGCTTATGTCTTCCGGAGCGACGACCGGCCAGTGTATGCGCGAACAGCGACAGTGGACGATATCGAGGCGGTCGGCCCTGACAACGCGACGATCATTGATGTCCGGTTGAGCGAAGACTTTGCTTCCAGCCCCGCCATGATTCCCGGAGCGATCCGTCGCGACCCCGAAGCAATTTCTGATTGGGCCAGCGAGCTGCCGAAGGACAGGCCGGTTGTCGTCTATTGCGTGAAAGGCAAATGGGTAAGCCAGAAGGCGGCGACCTATCTTGACCAGCACGGCTTCGATGTGCGGAGCCTTGAAGGCGGCATCGACGCCTGGGATGCCAGGACGTCAGAATTGTCGAAGTGACTCTCTCGCTGTCAGCCCGCAAACGGCGCCGGCATTCTGAGATGGAGGGCGGCTGTGTCCGACATCAGTGGGTCTTATGTGGGATCCGTTCCTACGTCGTCGCCGCTGCCCGATGGGTCCCGGGTCTGCGCTGCGCTGCGCCCGCGATGACAGCCGTGGGTCGATCCTTCAGGCCGTGGGTAAGGCGTCGCACGCAATCGTCGCTGGCATGAGAGTCACAATCGCCAGCAGTCGCCCCTGAACCCGGACCGCCCGCATCAGGTCCCCCGGCGCGCCGCCGTCAGCACGCTGGCGATCGCCTCGGAGGACGGCCGGCCCGCATATCCCTCGCTGGGGTTGACGCTCAGCACCAGCTCACCGTCGGCGAAGGTCGCCATCGGCGCCGGCGCCCGCACCAGCCGCACGGCCTTCAGCTTTGCCGCCGCCTTGCCCGCAAGACCGTTGGCCCGCTCGACGCCGAACACCGTGACCATCAGGGCGTCGGCCGCCCAGGCCTCGTCATCGGCGAAGGCGCCGGTCCCGAAGATCGTCACCTCGTGCCCGGCCAACCTGGCCAGCCGCGTCGCCGCCTCCCGGACCCGCTCGGTCAGCGAGGACGGCATGGCCGGAGCGTCGAGCGGCGCGGCGGCGCCCGCTATGTCGGCCGGCGCGCCGTCCTTGTCGCCGAGATAGGAAATCACATTGCCGAGTTCCGTCACCCGCAGCACCAGCTCGCCCGCATCCGACCGCAGGAAGGCGTCGCCGCGCTGGGCGGTCGTGGCCCGCAGCGCATAGACTTCCGGGCTGTCGTCGAACTTCATCAGCGCGTCCCCGGTCGAGCGGTCCAGCACGAAGCTGCGCTGCGAGGCGGTGTCCTCGTACTTGGCGGAGCCGGGAGGACCGGAGTTGGCGCGCGAGGTGGAATACGACAGGGCGGGCGCCTCGCTGCGCTGCGCTGGCTGCTGCGCCAGGGCGGGAATCGCTGCGGTCGCCAGAGCCCAGACAGAAGCCAGGCCAAGAAACGCTCTCGCTCCCCTTGAGGGGTCGTTGGAAATTCGCTTGTTCATCAGCACCACCCAGCGCCTGGACTGGGGCGGTTTTTTGTCGGAACGCCTCAGCCCGAAGGCACGATGAGGCGTTTCAGCGGCGACCGCTAGTGCGGGGCCGACACAACCAGCCGCCCGCTTCGCCCCCTACCCTGTGATGTACTGCCCGCCATTGGCCGTCAGCGTCGCGCCGGTGATGAAGCTTGAATCCTCCCGCGCCAGGAAGGCGACGCACGCGGCGATTTCCTGCGACCGGCCCAGCCGGCCGACCGGAATGGCCCCGACGATCGACTGCAACACCTTTTCGGGGATCGCCGACATCATCTCGGTGTCGATATAGCCCGGGGCGACGCAGTTGACGGTGATGCCCTTGGCGGCTGTCTCCTGCGCCAGCGCCTTGGTGAATCCGATCACCCCCGCCTTGGCTGCGGAATAATTGGTCTGGCCCATCTGGCCCTTCTGTCCGTTGATCGAGCTGATGTTGACGATGCGGCCATAGGCGCGCGCGCGCATGCCCTCGATCACCTGCCGGCTCATGTTGAAGATCGAGGCGAGGTTGACGAAGATCACCTCATTCCACTGTTGCGGCGTCATCTTGTGAAGCATGGCGTCGCGGGTGATGCCCGCATTGTTGACCAGCACGTCGATGGGCCCGAGCCTGTCCTCGACCTCCTTCACCGCCCGCACGCAATCGTCCCATTCGCCGACATTGCCCTTGACGATCATGACGCCAAGCTCGTCGGCGCAGGCCTTGGCGGCCGCCTCGTTTCCGGCGTAGCCGACCGCCACCTTGAAGCCGTCGGCGCTCAGCCGCTCGCTGATCGCGCGGCCGATCCCGCGCGTCCCTCCCGTCACCAGCGCCACTTTCGACATGCCCGACCCTCCTCACGTTTTGGTGATACTATACGCGACTCGCGGATAAATGGGAGTCCGGTTACGCTGCGCGACCCCAACCTATGTGCTACAAGACTCTCTCCGGCTGTACTAAATGTCATGATCATCAAGTCAGGCCCCCGTCCGTTGTGTACGGCGCCGGGCGCTTGGCGGCGGAGACGGGCTTGACCCACGTGAACGGCAAGGACGACATCATCGTCATCAAGAAATACGCGAACAGGCGTCTCTACGACACCTCGACCAGCGCCTATGTGACGCTTGAACACCTTTCGGCGCTCGTCCGGGACGGCAAGGAATTCACCGTCCAGGACGCCAAGACCGGCCTCGATCTCACCCGCGCCGTGCTGGCCCAGATCATCTTCGAGCAGGAAAACCGCAAGGACGGCGTCCTCCCCGTCAGCTTCCTGCGTCAGCTTATCCAGTTCTACGGCGACAGCTTCCAGTCGATGCTGCCGGCCTATCTCGAACTCTCGATGCAGAACTTCAACTCGCAGCAGGAGAAATGGCGCGAGTACATGAGCAGCGCGCTGGGCGACGAGACAAAGGCCAAGGCCTTCGACGAGCAGGTCCGCAAGAACATGGAGATGTTCGAGGAGACGATGCGGTTTTTCACGCCCTTCGCCCCCAAGCCCGCCCGCGCCGAGGATGCCGACGCCAGGCCGCCCCCCGACGC
>Ga0163153_10001573_pt1 | contig 35792 bp, 42 predicted proteins | sample OliLakLV19MP6IB1_FD_148629 | JGI IMG/M metagenome (GOLD analysis project Ga0163153, IMG submission 148629) | Freshwater microbial mat bacterial communities from Lake Vanda, McMurdo Dry Valleys, Antarctica - Oligotrophic Lake LV.19.MP6.IB-1 | ecosystem: Environmental > Aquatic > Freshwater >... | reverse complement strand
GGTTTGAGTGGAGCGGACGGTGGTTTGGGTGGGGCTGTGGGGGGTGGCATTTATTCTAACTCCTCATGTACAGACTCGGCTTGGCGGAACCCTTCGGGAACCCCATTGGCAAGACTTTGGAACGAACTGCACACGCCCAGATACTCACATTGGCCGCGGAGTGTGCATGAGTTCGTGTTGCGAAAGTGCCTGCCCTTTTTGATCGCTTCGTTGATCTGCTGTTGCATCTGCCAGAGTTCGTAAGCAAACTCTTTCAGGTCCGCGTCCAGCCGCGGAATCTCTTGGCGCTGGTAGTAGTGTTCGGGTCGGTTGGCGATGTCATCAGTAAGCCGATTTCCAAACTCTTCGGGAGTTTCGATGCGGGTTTGAAGTACCCAACGCTTTTCCTTGTCCGCACCCTGGTACGGTTCACCGTGGCCGGCGCCGGGCGTGCCGTTCTTAAGAATGTTGGACTTGACAACCCGCTGACCCTGAGCGTCGAGTACGATTTTTTTCTTGTCCTCATCAAGGATCGGGATTTGCTTCGGTTCGATGCCCGGTTTCCTCGTTACGTCGTAGAGGACGGTCTGAACATCATGCCCTTGCTCACGAGCGGCCAACATGTAGAGGCTGATCTGCTGGTCAATCGCAAGCCTCTTCCAGTAGATAGATTGTGGGTCGATGTCCTCCCCGCAAGTCTTATGCTCCATCACGGCCAGTCGGCCATCGGCGAGTTTCACGATCTTGTCGCGCTTGCCCGCAACTCTGAACGATTGAGTCTCGCGGCCCGTGTCTGGGTTGCGAATGGGCAAGTCGAACGCCACTTCGGTTTCGATGATTTCGACGGGGTGAATGTCGGCGCGAATGCCGTCTCGCTCCCAATACCAGAAGTATCCTGAAAGAAGGCGAGCAACCGTTTCACGCTCGATCATCCACTCGTGAACCTTCGCGTCGGTGTCGGCCCAGCCCGGCACAACTTCATAGGGAGAGACGGCTCCAAGGATCGCCTCACCCTGGGTCTTTCCCTGTGCGCGAAGGTCAAGGCCGACGTGGAAGTTGCCGCCGAGCCGAAAGTAGTCGGCGATGCGGGCGGGCCTGATTCCAAGCACGTAACTGAAGTAGTGCTTCTTGGGACAGGCGCGGTACGTTGCCATTCGGGATGATGTGAGAACGTCGTGCCCCCTGAGTTGTGGGAGGGAGAGAGTCATTTGGCCTCCACCAACTGTCCGGCAACACACCGATACCAAGTGTCTGCTTTCACGCCGTTCTCCCCGATGTATCCGACCGCGCCGCGGTATCGGTTTTCCGCCGCGACCCACTCGGTAGCGAAAATACATCCCAGCGGCCCGGCCCTTGCCCAAGTTTCACATCCACAGGCGGCTGCAATGCCAGAGGCACCGCTACTTGACGCTGTGCTGGAGTTGCCGCTACTTGACGCTGTGCTGGAGTTGCCGCTACTCGACGCTGTGCTGGAGATGCCGCTACTCGACGCTGTGCTGGATTCGCCGATAGTTGCCGCTGAGCTGGAGATGCCGCTACTCGCCGCTTTGCTGTAGTCGCCGCTACTCGACGCTGAGCTGGAGGTGCCTCTACTTGCCGCTGTGCCGTATGTGCCCGATGCGATCCCTTCGGTGTTTGGATGCGGGTATCTGGGATCAAACACGATTCTCGTGATCGCCTCGGCCATGTTGTCGTAGACGGCTACTACGTTGCATCTTGGAAATTTCACCTTGCCGTCAAGGTCAACGCATGTGGTCGGGTCAACTTCACAAACGAGCCACTTTGCGTCCCTCTCTCTAGAGAGATTAGCGCTACTGCCGTTGCCCCACAGCAACCCGTGCAATCCGTTTCCGCAGACCACCTTTGATTTCCAGTCGGGTGCAGAAACTTCACCGCTTGTGGGCCATTGAAAGCCCCCGTAGCCTTGCATGTTTTTATCGCACGTGCGAAGTACGAGTGCGACCGCTGGAACAGCCTCTTGATTGGTCATTTGTCCTCCACTTCCAACATCGCAAGTGCCACGTCGCGGATCGCCTGGTCAAGGTCGGGCGACACGCCACTCTTTCCCTTCGCCACCCATCGCACGTTGTCTTTCCTGAACCACATTGCGATGTCAGGCACGCGGTTGGAAATCTCGTTGCCGAGAAAGAGATCGGTGAGCCTGTCGTGCTCGTCGGGTTCGGTGGCGGGTTCCACCTTGCACGCCATCACTTCCTCTACGCCGAAGATGACCTTCTCGCGGATGTCGTTCAACATCCTGTCGAGGACTCGCTTCGTTTGGGCGGTGTGATATTGGCGTAGTGGATCACGTTGGACTGGGATGGTCGCTGGTTCTGTCATGGGGCCTCCAAAATTCCCGATTCGCAGTGTGGGACGAACCGGGATGATGTGTTTGTGTTTTTCCAGTTTCGATGCGGGTGACAGTTTTACATGGGGCACCTCCATTTCTCGATAAAGCGTTGAAGTCGCTATTGCCCGAAGGCCCACCATCCTGGCGGGCCGTACGAGCGAAACACGATTCAAAGCCCGCAACGATGTTTCCGCTCGTTGCAGGCCGGAGGAGACCTAATTTGAATCCGACAGTGACTTGTTGATGACGCACTCTGCCTGTTGAGACGGGGAAAGTTTGTCCCAGCCGCGAAGTAGAACCGTGGCGATGTTCTTATAGCGGATGCCGAGCCCGTTGGCGATTTTCTGAATCCTCGCGTAGTCAGCAGTCTGTAGATTCAGGCCGCTGAGTTTGCGCTTGGTCGGGGTTTTTCGTGTGACTGGCATGAGAACTACTTTATCGGCTTTTCATCTCCAGTCAAGCAGAAATGTTTGAAAATGTTTTTTTGATAGTGGATTTGCGGGTACGCCCGTCCCTTTGGCGCGGGCCGTGCCTATTATTTGTCGCGGATTGGAGAAGCCCGGTATCTCGCCACGCTCATAATGTGGAGGTCGCAAGTTCAAATCTTGCATTCGCAATTCTTGGTGAGGGCGCCCCACTTTCAACGGTGGGGCGTTTTCATTTTTGAGCTTGTAAGGAATCCTTACAAGCTCAACTATCAGGTATGGATCGGATTGGTAGATTGCGAGCGGACCCGTTGCCCCCGCCGTTGGTATCAACGTGAGGAGCAAAACGTCGTCTTGGTGAGTCGGTCGCGTTCGCTGCCGGTCTTTTAACCATTTCGATGGGGGAATTCCATCCACTTCTAGGCCGGCAAGAGTGTTGTCGATCGACAAGCACGCGATAGGGCAAGTCCGCGTGTCTTCATACCCTGGGGGTCTACAAAATGCCGCCCCCAACTGCCCCGCGTCTGGCGCACCAGTCGTTCCGCCGCGGTCGGTTTCAAGATGTCAAAACTTCCAACCGCCGGGGATAAGTCGGGCGAGGCGGATCCAGTAACGCGCTCATCGGTTGGAAGTTTTTCAATCAGGCTTGGATCTGCGTGCCGGTTATCTTGCGGCATGAGAGCGTATCGGCATGGGCGGGTGTTGTCAAATGCACAAGGGCAAAAATAAAAAACGCCCCTTCGCGGTACTTTCCGTGAGGGGGCTAGGTTCAGGTCAAAATGGTTACCAATGGTAACCAAAACCGAAGGTATGCGTTAGGTGAAGGTCACTGGATCGGTTTTGGATCAATCCCGGTCAACTTCGCAATTGTTTCGGGTGTGGCCCGAACATAGTGCTTCATCGCAACCATAGGGGAGTTGCCCAACCATCGGCACACATCGGTCATGGGGTAGATTTCCATCCATTCGCTTTCGCAGCACTTCCTGAGCGTGTGGAAGGGCTTTGCGTAAGCCTGAATGCCCGCCCTGGCGATGATCGCCGTCGCGTCCCTGTGCAGGTCGCCCTCCTGAACATCGTCTGTGGGGCCGAGGGAGCCATCCTTTGCCCCTTTCAGATTGGCCGTGAGCAACTTTGCCAGTTCGGGCCTCATTGGCACCAAGCGGGCCTTTTTCTTGGTTGTCACCTTGCCGTTACCGCGCCAGTTGGCAACTTGGATCATGCCCGTTTGAAAGTTGATGTCTTGAATCCGGACATCCAGAGCCTCATTCAATCGCAACCCCGCCCACCTGCACAGGGCAAACATGGCACGCCATCCATCGTTCGGGCACTGATCCAAAATCGATCCAAGGTCATCGTGGGTGATTTCCGCCCAATCACGGTCCACGTCGGGCGCGGCGCCGCTCTCACGGTCGAACGGGTTGAAGTAAATGATGTCCATTTTGACAGCCTTCTCAAAAATGGTTTTGCAATTTCGGATGTTCATGGCGACGGAAGCGGGTTCCATCGTCTTGACTTTGCCTCGGTGCTTGCATGTTCGCTTTTCGAGGAATGATCGAAACTCCGCGGCGTGTTCGCGCTGAATCTTGTCCAGTCGAACCGCGTCGCTCTTGAAGTGTTGGACAAGGTACTTGAAGGTGAGTTCGTGCAGGTACTCGGTTCCATCGGACAAGTCCGAGCGGAGTGCGAAGTATCGCTCTTGCCACTCTGCGAGAGTTGGAGCCTTGCCACTCGTGACACTTTCCTTCTTGGCGATGTCGGCACAAAGCAAATCGGCTTGACGCTTGGAAACTTCATCGCGCCGGCCCAGCGAGCGAGAACCGCGCCTGCCGAGTGAGTCCGTCCACTGGGCTTTCCAGTAGAGTCCGTTTTCGGTGAGGTGCACGATCATCGCTTGCTCTCCAGAGTCCACTTTTCGAGCGCCGCGTCGAGCGCTCGGTCAAGCGCGAAGGCGTTGGCAACAGGGACTCCGATTTGTTTCGCCATGAGCGCCGCGATGGCGCGAATTTTGTCCCGAGTCCCGATTCGTCCGGACAACGATTCAGCGTACTTTTTCTGTGGCTTCTTTTCTTCCATCTTTTGCTCCTTGTTGACCCGGCCCAATCGCCGGGGGAATCCGCGCCGGCCCCGGTGGGGGCGCGGCGTGGGAGGGTGTTGGTCTAGACCACTTTGCTTTCGGCGGTGGCGGCGGCGATTGCGGCGCGTGCCCGCTGAATAGATGGGCTGTCTGATTTAAGATAAAGCCCGCCTTCGAGTTCCCACAATGCAACCAGTTCCTTGCACGCGGTCAGAAGCGCGATATGAAGGGCGGCGGTCTTGGCCTTGTCGGCAGCCTTGGTCTTGGCATAGGCCGCGTCCGCAACCAAGGCCGCAGCCAATGCCTCGGCGGCGGCGGCGGCGTTGTTGTTGTTGTTGTTGTTGTGTGTCATTTTCGATCTTTCTCCCGAGTCTGTCGGGTCTTTTTGACTACCCCTGTGTACGCCGGGGGCTTGCTTTGCGAGAGGGTTAGAGGTTGTCCGGGCCGCCGGCGACCGCGGCGAAAGATGCTTTCCACTTGGCCTGGGCCGCCTTGTTCGCGGCGATGCTCGTCTCAATTGTCTCGTCGGTGATGTCCTCGGTAATGTTCGCCGCGAGCATCGCCGCGATGTTCGCAATGCTCGCGGCGACGTCCGCTTTCCACCTGGGATTGTCCGGCTTGTACTTCGCTACGTGCATGGTGATGTCCGCTGCGATGGCCGCGGTGATCGCGGCGGTAATGCCCGCGATGCTCGCTTCCCACCTGGCCTTGGAATCAGTGGCATTGTTGTTGTTGACTGTCATTGTTGATCCTTCTCCCGGCTTGGCCGGGTCTGTGAAACTACCCCTGTTTACGCCGGGGGCTTGCGTTGTCTGCGATTCCGAAAATCCCGCCCCCGCTGGTAAGCGAGGAGCGGGGTGAGTCATTTTTCTACCAACTGTCCGGCAACACACCGATACCAAGTGTCTGCTTTCACGCCGTTTTCGCCGACGTGCCCGACCGCGCCGCGGTATCGTTTTTCCGCCGCGACCCACTCGGTAGCGAAAATACATCCCAGCGGCCCGGCCTTGACCCACGTTTCACATCCACAAGCGGCGGCAATACCAGAGGCACCGCTACTTGAACTTTTGCTGTAGTCTCCGTTACTCGCCGCTAAGCTGGAGGTCCCGCTACTCGACGCCGAGCTTGAGTCTCCGACACTTGAAGCTTTGCTGGAGATGCCGTTACTCCATGCCGAGCTTGAGTCTCCGACACTTGAAGCTTTGCTGGAGATGCCGTTACTCGATGCTGAGCTGAATTTGCCGCTACTCGCCGCCGAGCTGAATGTGCCGATACTCGCCGTTATGGTGTAGTCTCCGACACTTGAAGCTTTGCCAGAGTCTCCGCTGCTTGAACTTTTGCTGAAGTCTCCGTTACTTATCGCTTTGCTGTATGTACCGCTACTTACGGCTGTGCTGTATGTGCCGCTACTTGTCGCTTTGCTGGAGGCTCCGGTATTTGTTGCTGAGCTGTAGTCGCCCGATGCGATCTCTTCGGTGTTTGGCTGCGGGTATCTGGGATCAAACACGATTCTCGTGATCGCCTCGGCCATGTTGTCGTAGACGGCGATCACGTTGCACGTCTGAAATTTCACCTTGCCGTCAAGGTCAATGCAGGTGGCAGGGTCAACTTCACAAACGAGCCACTTTGCGTCCCTCTCTCTAGAGAGATTAACGCTACTGCCGTTGCCCCATAGCAACCCGTGCAACCCGTTTCCGCAGACCACCTTTGAGTTCCAGTCTGGCGCGGAAACTTCGCCGTTTGTGGGCCATTGAAAGCCCCCGTAGCCTTGCATGTTTTTATCGCACGTGCGAAGTACGAGCGCCCCCGCTGCTTTCGCCGGGGGTGGGGGTGCGGCGGCGATGTCCGCGGCGATGCCCGTGGCGATGGCCTCGGTGATCGCGGTGATCGCGGCGGCGACGCTCGCTTTCAAACGGGCCTTGGCATCGGCATTGTTGTTGTTGAGTGTCATGGCATGATCCTTCTCCCGATTGTCGGGTCTTTGTGAAACTACCCCTGTTTACGCCGGGGCTTGCGTATCTGTGATTCCGACAAGCCCCACCCCCTACTTTCATGGGGGGAAGGGTGAGAGAGGGTTAGAAGTTGTCCGGGTCGGCGGCGATGCGGAGTTTTGCCGCAACAACTCGCGGATGTGTGGGCGATCCGTAGTATTTCTCGCCGCGCAGGGCAATTTCAACGTCCAGATCGTCCGCCAAAAACACATCGCACAGGTAGCCCCCGTCAAACTCGCTGGCGGCCTCGTCCGCGGCGACCCTGCCCTCAAACACCGCCCCCCAATGACAATCACCATCGGCGGGCTTTCCGCCCCCGTAGTCGCGCCACTGATAAGGCTCGGTGCGGTACAGTTTTTTCATGGCGTGATCCTTCTCCCGGCATTGCCGGGTCTGTTCAAACTACCCCTGTTTACGCCGGGGGCTTGCGTATCTGTGATTCCGAGAAGCCCACCCGCCTACTTTCATGGGGGGGAGGGTTAGAGAGGGTTAGGCCCAAATCATTCAATCATGCACCCCGCGTCAATCTCTTGCAACATGGCTCTCATGTTGTTATTGCACCGCTTGGCGAGTTTGACATACGCGGCGATCGGCTGCCCGTCGAGGTTCTCGGTTCGGGCGATGGTCAAGGCACGCTCGGCGAACGCTTGCGCAAGACCTTGGTTGGTAAGACGAATTGGAGTGCAGCGGGACAGCAGCGGCCCCGCATCAATCCCGTCGAACATTGCCTCTTGGCCGTCCCAGGTAGTTGTGAAAATCACAACACAATGACCGGGCAAATCCTCTTCCAAAAGTCCATCCAAACGGCGTTGAATCACGGCTCGAAGCCCGTGGGCCTCATTCACGATGAATGCGCGCCCACCCTTGCCCCATGAGCACAAACGCATCGAACGAATCCAACCGTCGAGACGTTCGACGCCGAGTTCATCGGCTACGCATTCTTCCACGAAAAATGGATCGGCGATGGAATGGGCGATGATCCGGGCCAGAGTAGTTTTGCCCGAACCGGACGTTCCCGACAGCCACACCGCGCGCCCGCCAGCACCTTGGTCGATGATGCGGCGAACGACAGCGACGGCTTTGTCTTGGCCGACAACATCGGAAAGAACGGACGGTCGGTACTTCTCAAACAGTCTCTTGCTACTATTCATCGTTCGCCCTTCCAATTTTAGGGTGAGCCAAGGGCCGGGCTTTACAGAGCGCCGGCCCAAACTGTGCGCCCACCTACATATGGGTCGCGGTAAACCCCGCACGCCGCTTTCACGGAGGGCGGAGGGAGGGTCAAATTTCACATCCCGGCACGGGTGCCGAGAACCCATGCCTTCTCTTCAAAGGCGAACCATGCCAGCAGGTTTTGGTTGCCATCCTCAAGCGCAAATGGATCCTCTTTGTCCCAACGGCCTGCCGTGAACAGTTGGGATGGGCTGTCTGCGTAGTTCCGGTTCACGTACTCCGTTACCAGTTCGCAGATTTCGAGGCGGTGGCGTTTGTAGAACGCGACGGTATCTTTTGTGTAGATGAGGTGGGAGACGATCCCGGATTCGCAGCCGTTCTCTAAATCTTTCAGCACGCCGCGTAACCCTGTTTTGTAGTCTTTGGCTTTGCTGTTGAGCCAGCGCGCCACTGCGCGTTCAAGATTGGTTTTTGGGTCGAGTTTTCGAGCGGCGTTCATCGTTTATCCCTTGTAAAGTTTTGCGAACAATCCGACAAGCCCTGCCCCCTACTTTCATGGGGGGAAGAGTGAGAGAGGGTTAGGCGTCGATGAAGTCCACACCCTCGGTCGTGATGTCAGGCACTCCGGCGGCTTCGGTTGCTTCCGCGTCTGTCTCGCCCAGGAACGTAGGCGAGTAGCGGTCGTACTCCCGCTTTTTGTTAAGTTTGGCGGCGTACTCCATCGCTTCATCTTCATAGCCAAACCCATAATGGGCTCCGGCGTTGTTGGCTTTAATTGCCCACCAACCAAATTGGTATGCGGGTCCGGAAGGTTTGGCGGTGAGGGCGGCGAGGGCGGCGTCAATCTCGGCAGTTACCGCAGCTGCCTTGGGCGTGAGGCTCTCCGCCACGATACTACAGGCCTTGGCTTTGACAAGCAGGGCGGTAAGCTGTACGTATGTCGGAAAGGTGGAGGGCGTGGGCTTTGCGTTCATCGTTTATCCCTTGTAAAGTTTTGCGAACAATCCGACAAGCCCTCCCCTCTATTTTCATGGGGGGAAGAGTGAGAGAGGATGCAAGACGAACAATCGTTCTAGATGCGTTTCTTGAACGATTCCAAAGATTCGTAGGGCAAAAGTTTTGCACCGTTGTGGGGGAGAAGTTTTTGGTAGTCTTCGATGGTGAGCTGTTCCCATTTTTCCGTCATGGTTTCACCCGGCGCAAACTCTTGCACGCAAGAGATTGGCTGGTACTTTTTTTTCCCGTAGGTTCCTCGGCTGGTCGTGAAATCGACCTTCCACCCGTAGCGAGGAGCGGAGGCCGCTTCACGAGCTTCGAGAACTTTTGTGTACAGTACCCACTGTTCCTTGTACGTTTGCTCCTTGAACCAATAACACTTGCCCATGCCGCGCCCATTGGGCAGGAATCCCGCGTGATGCCACTCGGTGGCGTGCGGTTTAAGTTCTTCGGCGGTAACGTCCAGCCCGGCGTTACGCATGGTTTGTGCCAGTTGTCCGGCGGTAATTTTGTCTGTGTTGGCTCGCGCTTCTTCTTGGCGTTGGCTTGTGGTGCCAGTATCTGAAAGTCCCATTATGTACCCCTTTCTTCAATGAGCGCGGCAACTTCGAGCATGATGCTCATCCGATGCTCGCGCAGCAATCGCAAGAGAACCGCGGCGTACTGCGCAGTTGGGGTTTTCTTGAGCACCCAGTAAATTAACTCCGCTTCCATGCTAGTTTGCATCGGTTCCTTGTTCCTTCCGGCATTGCCGGGTCGTATCTGAACTCCCCCTGTTTACGTCGGGGCTTACGTATCCGACAATCCGCCCCGCCTGCTTTCGCTGGGGGGAGGGTGAGAGAGGGTTAGTCTTCGGCGTCTTCGGCGTCTTCGGCGTCTTCGGGGTCTTCGGGGTCTTCGTTGGCTTCGGCGTCTTCGAGCAAGAACCCTTCGGCGGTGATGTCACAGCAGCCGGCGGCTTCGGTTGCTTCCTCGTCTGTTTCGCCGAGGAAATGAGGGGAGTAGTGGTCGTACTCCCGCGTCTTGTTGAGTTTCGCGGCGTACGCCTGTGCTTCGGTTTCATGCCCAAAACCGTAGTAGGTGCCTGCGTTGTTTGCTTCAATTGCAAACCAGCCGAAGTCGTCTGCGGGGGCGGAAGGGGTTGTGTTGTTGTTGGTTTTCATGGGTTCCTTGTTCCTTCCGGCATTGCCGGGTCTGTTCAAACTCCCCCTGTTTACGCTGGGGGTTTGCGTATCTGCGATTCCGAAAATCCCGCCCGCCTATTTTCATGGGAGGGTGAGAGAGGGTCAGAGAGGCGGATTTGACCGCCAGTAATCCGTAACCCGTTCCACGAGTTCGTCCCATGCTTCCTCGTCGATGCACTCTTCGATACCCCAGGCCCTGACGATGTTTTCTTCGCGAAGGCGGTAAAGGTAAATTTCGGGTTCGTAGATGGGGCCGAACCCCATGAGTTCCTCCGCCAACGCCTCCCTGTCCGAGTCATTTTCTGGGTACGGCCCGGCGGTGGTGTAATAAAGGAAGATCATGTCGTATGCTGCCGGGCTAATGCCGCAACCGTCGATCATCCTGTTTCGATCGCAGGCGTAAACGGCTAAGACTGTGAGGCCCAGTTTTCGGCACAGGGTGTTCGGGCGGATGTACTTTGTTGCATCGTACTTGTAACAGATGAAGTCCGAGGCGGTTTGTGTCTGTGTCATGGGTTCCTGGTTCCTTTCGGCTTAGCCGAGTCTTTTTGACTGCCTCGTATCGCCGAGGCTTGCGTATCTGCGATAATGATACCATAGTATCGGAGACTAATCAAGGCTGTCTCACTAAAATCGCCCTTTGGACGCTAATAAATCTGCAATTCCGTAAAAAGGTCTGCCGTACGTATGATAAACATCAAATAGGGTGTACCACTCTTTTATCCGATTTACCCGCCATACTACCTATATATAGACAGACCATGTAAACGCTTACATTTCACTTTTGCACTTTTGCCTGCGTAGCATACTAGTTATTTGACTGGAGCTCACATCCAAGACGAAGACAAGCCAAGCCTATCTCCCTTCCTTGAAACTTACAGAAAGCCTGTAAATAGCCACAAAAAGGCTGATTCTTGGGTAAAACGGGTCGCGGATGAAATGGTTGCCCGCCGCGGAATGCCCCCAGGCGACGCTATCAAACTTGCCAGGGACATGTACAACACGCGGTTTACCGGCCGAGCCAGCAAAGCATGGCAAGCAGCCAGACTCAAAAACGTAGACTAGAGCTATAGCCGTAGCGGCATAGAGCCGTAGCGACATAGTGCCGTGACACCATGACACCATAGAGCCATAGCCACGACACCATAGAGCCGTAGCCATAGCCATAGCCATAGCCATAGCACCATAGCCATAGAGCCACCATAGAGCCACGACGACATAGCCATAGCCATAGCGTCGGCCGTCGCGCGTGCGTGTTCGTCGCGCGTGTGCGTACACTCGCTTTCTAGGCGCTTTCCAGTCACTTTCCCCAACCAATACACCCCCTCTACACCCTTGGAAACAGGGTGATTGATCCAACTTTGATCCAAGCCGTGCAAATAAGCCTACAAAATAGGCCTAAACGTGTAGCGTGGCAGGCTATGTACGCACGGTATCGCTCTCACGTCGCGCAAGATGAGGGGGCATGGGGGGAAGCGTGGGGCCGCGAATCTTGTTAACTGACCCCCACAAATGCGGCCAACAAAATTTTCCAAAGGAGATTTTCGATGATTCCAGTTCCAGCGGACGGGTACAAATGGGAGTTCACGCATGAGGTGGTATTTGATGTCGAGCGGGACGTGTGGATTGTGACGATCAGGGGCAAACTGGTTGCGATCGTGTACACTGAGGACGATTGACCTGAACCTAACGTATACCTTCGGTTTTGGTTACCAATGGTAACCATTTTGAAAGGAGTGGGTGTTTAGCGATTGATCCAACCCGGTTCCCTGGCCGGGGGCAATCCCCTGAGCTTGCGCATTTCGTTCATTTGGTCTTTGTAGTCTCGTGCTTTGGTTGCGGCGGCGGCTTTCTTGTGGTCTTTCCCGACGGCGTGGGTGAGGGAAGCAAGGAGAATCTGGAGGGCATCGAGTTTGCCGTCCTCTTTGAGGCAGTGTCGTTCGTTGCAGAGGCGAGTGAGTTGGAACTGCAACTCGTCCTGCTGATTTTCTTCCTCGGTCAAGAGGCAAGAGGGGTCGATGACCATGCGATGTCCGGAGATGATGGGTTCCAAAGTGGCGATGATCCTAGATTCCTTCATGCCTGTGGCGTGGGTGGTGACCACTGAGCACTGCCATCCTTCGGGGTAGAGCGGATCGTCGCCCTTTTTGAGAAAGTGTCGTTGAAGGGCGATGTTGAGGAACTTCACGTAAACGTCATAGACATCGTTGTTGGTTTCAACGGTGACTTCGCGTGCGTTGTGGTTTCGGAGTTCGATGGCGATGCGGTTGAGGGAGGCGTCGTCAACGCCGCCTGGGAGTCCCAGGACGGACTTGACCCAGACCATGCCCGCGAGAACGGCACCGATGGCGAGTCCGGTTTTGTCCGTGCCCCTGCCCGCTGGATCAAGTCCAGCCTTGGTTGGACCCTCGTAGGTACTCCAATGTGGGTCAAGCATGACAGGCCCGTACAAGGCATCGTCGCCCAATCCAAGGGAAGCGAGCGGGAGGCGTGTTGAACCGTTGTGATCGCGGGTGCCCCACTGGACGCTGACGGGTGCCTTGTCTCGACCAACATTGTGAACAATGAGGTCTTTGAGGCGAAGTGGGTAACGGTTGGTGCGCCCGAGTGATTTGTTCAACTGGCACTGCATGGCCCAATATCGGAACCCTTCGCCCATGTCGAGGGCGATGTCGGCTTTGGAAACCCTGTGTGGGCAAGTGATATCGCCTGGCTTGGCGATTCCGGCTGCCAGGTGACCGGCGAGCATGGGTGCCAGGTTGATGAGTTCTTCGGCGGCGCCTGGGTAGACCTTGGGCCAGGAACGGAACTTGTAGCCCTTCTTTTCGAGGCGGATGTACAGGGAATCTTCGTTGTGGAAGGTGCCGACGTAGATAATTTCCTGCTTGCCGTAGCTGGCGATGGCGCGAAACTCGCTCACGGTTTCGGAAAGCTGGTCGCGTGCCTCGATTGTCTTGGTGTTTCCGGGTGTTTCAACGTCGTCTCCGATGATGAGGTGGGCACGCTTGGAGGGAAGTTGGCCTTCGATGCCAACCGCGGTGATTGAGGGGTTGCGGGAGTCGGCGGACGGGCCGACATCCAGTTCGGTGAGGTTGTTGGTCTGGGTGTCGTTGGGCGAAAGATGGTGAAGGAACCAGACTCCGGCGAACCAACCCCTAATCATTTTGAGGGTTTTCTTGGCTTCTCCCACCGATTTGGAGACAATCAGGATTTTGGTGTCGGGATCGCGGAGAAGTCTCCACGCCGCGTAGGCGCCGGTGACAAAGTGGGTTTTGCCGATGCCGCGGAAGGCGAGAATGCCGCGAAACTGGGGTCCGTTCTCGACATAATCGCAGATGTCGAGTTCGACGGCTCCAAGGGGGGCGACTTTCCACGATCCGATGGGATACCAGAGGGCGCGGACAAAGAAGGTGAAGGATTCGAGACACTTTTGGAGGAACGGGTTGGGGTCCGCAGGTTGTTCGAGTGCGGCGAGTGCGATTTCCTGTTCGGTCAAGCCGCGTCCTCTTCCTCACTGAGCGGGGGGAGTTCGCCGGTCAACTTCAAGCCGCCCGCCCGGATACGCTCAATGAGTGCCGCCTGCTTACTTCCTGGTCGAATGCCGCCCGCTTGAGAGATTCCCAACTGTTGAAGGCGTGCGATGGCGGTGCGGATCATTGCCGCGGTGGGGGTGATCGTGACGGGCGTGCCGTCGTCGGTGACAACGATCTGCCCTTCGGTCAACGCTTTCAAGAGAACGGAATCGACCGCTTCCGAGAGTTGTGAGCGTGTGTCTTCAGTATCCACGGATTTTCTCTTTCTTTGGTACGTCTTTGAGCAGTCGTTCAATTGCCCCGGTAACTCCAATGGCTCTCGGAATCCAAGCGCCGTCAAAGATGTTGTCGTAGTCTTTCCGGGTGAGGTGTTGATTCGGGTCGATGGCGTGCCTGACGGCCAAGGGGATTCCGGCGGCGGCCCGTGCCCATGCGTACGTGGGGTTGCCGGTGATAATGCTTCCTCGGAGGTTGGTGTTCCTTGCCCCGCTGAACACTTCTCCGAACCCGATACTGCTGGCTGCGGTGTCAACAAGTGAGGGAACCACGCCCGAGTAAGCGGACCGCGAGAAGGCCGCTTTGGCCACATTTTTCCAAGTGAGTTTTTCGTCGCGGTACTTCTTCGCGTCGGGCATGAGCGCCGACCGGATATAGACGGCGCTGGCGTATCCAACAGCAGCGAACGCCGATGCAAGCACCATGTTTTTCAATGCCTGAACGTCGTGAGCGCGAACGTCGAAAAGCAGTTTGTTGTATGTTGACTGGACGTTGAATGTTCTGAGTTGCATGAGCAACTTGCCCACCGGGTGGCTCATCCAAAGTGGGAGTTGGGTGCGGTCTCCGCGCTGGATGATCCGGTTGGCGACAATCTGGATGCCCGAGCGATACTTGCTCGCCGCTTCGATGTTTGTCCACTTGTCGATGTTGGCATGATGGATGCCGTGAGCGTCGGTGTCAACATGGATTTTCATCTGGGCAGTGATGGCGGCGACGTCCGCCTCGGACCATCCCGCCGCGGCCCGGCGAAACTCGCTGATGTTCAGCGTTCCCGTTTCGATCATCTCTGTAATCATCCGCTGGTTCATTGCAAGGCCGGCTGAGACTTCAAGGGTTGCCTGACCGCTTGATTGGCCGCTGAAATCTGAGGCGAATCGGGCTAATCGGGCGGTTAAATACTCCAGTTTGCCGATGGTTACGCCGTCTTCGACGTGGTAGCGGCCCCGAGTGCGGGATGAGAATGTGTTGCCAAACCCCATCGCGGCAAGTTCCTGTGCGGATCGGCTGTCTAATTTGCCCATGTGAAGTTCGGCAACCACCCGCTTCACTTCGTTCGCAACTGCCCCGCTGGCCTCAAAGCCGAATTCGCTGATGACCTGTGAAATTTCCGTGATGTTGGTGACGCCGCTGGCAAGGTTGCTCATCCGCTGAAAGAAGTTCATCTGACCGATCATGCGGGCAACCGCCGCTGTCTTGGTGTCGGTGGCATGGATCGGCTGGCCTCTGACCATCTTCATCGCGGTTTCGAGGTATTGACGATCCTTGTCGCGGACTTCCTGGGGCTGGTGCGGGTGATTGATCTCATCAGCCTTGATGAATGTGAAAATGTCGTCAAGGGAAGTGAAGTCGCGGCCAACCTTCGCTCCAAAGTCAGTGACAATCGCCTGCTGTGCGGATGAGCCGTATCCCTCGCGGGTGTAGGCGTGAACCAGCGTGTCGATGTTGTTCTCCAAGAAATCTTCGATGGTTGCCTTGGTGCCATCGGGAAGGATGTGAACCTTGGTTTCATCCATGAGCACGCGGTTTTTGAGGGAATTGGCTCCGACGGCTTTATCAATGCCGGGCAAGAGAACATCGCGGAGTTCCTGGATGTCGGCAACGCTCATGCCGGGGTTCTTGGCCTTGATCCGGGCAAAGAGTGTTTCTGGGTCCATGTGCAGGAACGAGTTATCAAACTTGCCGTACCCCATCGCGTGTTCGGCGATTGCGTTTGCAATTTCGCGGCGGACCTTCTCGCTCGTCCGCCCGTTGGGGATGATCGAATCATAAATCATCTGTTCAAGTGCCGGTTTTCCGTGCTTGTGAACCAGTTGATTCGTGAGTGTTTCGTCGTACTTTCTGGGGACATAGCCCGCGTCGTGCTGAACGCCATCCGCACCCTTTACCCCGTGGTTTTTCATTGCTTCGAGGGTGACACCGAAGGTATCGCTTGCCGCTAACGCCCCTTGCCGAAGAGAGGGCGTGATGGATGGATCATTTGGCCTTCGCATGGCCCGCGTGACCGCAAGGTGAAACTCGTGGCGGGAGAGGGGGGCGGTTCTGCTCGCCGCCGCTTCCTTGATGTGGGCCGCGTACGCATGGTCCATAGCGATGTTGTATTTGCCGATGGCGGCGGCGTGCATGTCCTGCGCCCACTGTACCGCGCCGTTTTGGACGGGCATGAATGAGCCATCGGCCCTTCGCCGCGGGTGCGGATCTAAGGTCGCGTTTCGACCGAGAGTGCGAACATGCGGGTTTTCCGAGCCGCCAAGTGTGGCGGTGAAGGGAAGAGTGTGTTCGCTTAAGGGGTTGTGCATCTTGGCACCAAGCCACGACTTTGGGGTGTCGTCCATGTTGGGGTGAAAGCCGGTTGGACCCCGCTGGCTTGACGGCGGTGCGGTTGACGAGGGCGGCACGGTTGCACCCGCGGCGGGCTTGGTGCCGTTGCTGCTTTGGGTTGCGGCAATGAAGGTTCTCGCGTCGGCGATAATTTTATCGGCATTTGGCATCAGGTGAGGGTGCCTATTGCTGATGAGGTGGCGAGCGATCTTGTCCAGTTTGGCAACGCCGGTGGGTCCGTGCCTGATAACCTTCGCCACAATCCACGCCGTCATATCGGCGATGTCTTTGGCAAGTTCGAGGGGGTCAATGCCTGAACGTACCGATTTGAGCCGTTCGATTTGGCGGGCGCGAATCCTTGCTCTCGCGTCTTTTTCTACTTGGCCTGCCCACGCCTGGAGACGGTCTGAACGGGAGACGGGCTTGGGTGCCTCTACGGGCGTTTCCGTCGCCGGCTTGATGCCCTTATTCCTGAGTTCTCGCAAGATGTTCTGGCGGGTCTGGTTGGCCCGGATGCCGTGTGCACGCGCGATGGTCGCGAGTTCCTCCCAGCTCATTTCCTCGAATGGCTTGCCGATCCCCGGCCTGGGGATTTTCAACCCATCGCCGAGCGGTTCGGGTCTGGTGAAGCGGGCCAGTAGGTCGGGGTCAACTGGTGGACCCGCGTAATTGGGTTCAACGTGAATCGGTGCGTTCTCTGCCACGCTCGCCGCTGCCTCTGGCGACAGCTTCGCGCCTGCCGGTTCGGTTCCAATCGGAGTAATGGGTCCGGTTTCGGGAACGTGGGGATGATGGTCAAACTGGTTGAGATGGGCGAACATGTCCCCGATCTCTTTATCGAACGAGCCGTCCATGATCGCGGCCACGCGGGCCGTGTATGACCCGCTTAAGCGGGTTTTTCCGATGACAATGGACCCGTCACCCGGCTTCAGTTGGATTTCATAGTTGGCGAATCCGTGGCTCAAATCTCGGAGCGACTGCATGGGAGTCTTGCCATCCGCGATCATCTCGCGGTATACGGACCTAAGTTGAGCTGAGAAGTTGGGTCCATTCTTGGCTTTGAGGTCGGCGAGTAAAGCAGGGGGAACGTCGCCGATGCCTGACATGAGTTTGGCGGCCAACTGCTCTGCATCGCTCAACTGTCCACTGAAGAACAGATGGCCTTCCAAAGTGAGAGATACTGGGAGAGTGCCGGTAAAAGGTTCGGCGATCTTGCCGGGGGCGATGATGATTGATTCGCTTGGTCCGGGCGGGAGCAAAAGTTTACGTACGGCTGCATCCTTGCCCATGTTGATGGCGACGGGGAGCAATTTGCTCATATCTCGTGGAGATATCACCCCAAAGAGTCCACCGAATAGGGCCGCGCCAATTGTGGACGTATCCGCCGCGGACTGTCCGTTGTAGATGTTGATGGCAACGCCTGGAAGCGCCATGCCGGTTGCGCCAGCCAAGGCGCGGACGTACCTGGGCGAGCTGGCGAACCTTGAGAGTCCGACCTGAAAGAAAAAGCCGCTCGCGCCTTCTTTCAACACGTCGGCGTTGGTGATTTCTGGATCGTGCGATTGCTGGTAAAGCGCGATGCCCGCGAATGGCAGCGCCGCGACAAATCCGTTGCGAGCAAGTGCGGCAACCGTTGCCAACCTGCCCGCTTGTAAAAGCGGGCCCGTAAGCACGCCCGCCGTGAGATACAAAGGATCAATGATCTGCGCCCCGATTTCGAGCGCCGTGCCTGTCCACCCCGCCATTGCGAGCGTTTGCTTGGCCTCGATAGTCTTGTTGATGCCCATGAGGACATAATCAGCCTCTTCGCGGCTTTTCACGCCAATGAACTGCTTCATGTACTCTGGCCCGATGTGGGCGGTGTACTCCTTCAGCAGATTTTCGTCCAGCGTGAAGTTTGGATCGGCGGGGAATTGCGAGAAACGGTATAGGTCTCCAACCAGGTTGTCGAACGGGGTTCCGGTAAACGCTGACCGCAATGTCGAATCAAAGTCGGGCGCGGCGGTTGCCGCTTGTTGCCGCTGCTGCTGTTGCCGCTGCTGCTGCTCCGGCAGCCGTTGTTTTGGGAGTAGCGTTAGAAAATCTAAATTTGGCATTATTGAGTGACCCTGAATCTTTTGAGGATGTCCTCGAGGTTGTTCTTGAAGTCGTTGATGAATCGCGGTCCGAGCGCGTCCTTATTAAGAACTTCTTGAATGGCCTCGGCTTGTTTGTCGTCCTCCAGTTTCGTGGCTCGTTCGTTGAGAGTTTTCGCGTTGATGTACACGAGGCCAATTTGCTTTTCGTTGAAAGTCGGAACGGGGTATCCTGTTTCCTTGTTGGTGAGAATATAAACGTCTCCATGGCGGCGGATGGCCATGTTGGCCGGGGTCATGTCCGAGTCCTTGACTGTCTTTACGTATTCAGCGAAGATTGATTGGGCCACGGGGACGAATTGTTCGGATGCGAGTGGAGAGAGATGCAGATCGTTCACCTTGATCGGAACGCCGTTTACGACCTTCACGTTCAGGGTGGCGAGTTTGACGGCCTCTGTGGTTGCCTTTTCCTGCAACATACCTCCTAGCATGTACACTTTCATGTAACGATCAACGTCCGCCGCGATGCTGCCAATGTCCTCGACACCCTTCACCTTCGCGGCGATTTGTTGTCGTATGTCCTCTCGAGTTCCAGGGTTCATGCTGATGAACGGGGGTGGTTCATTTATCCTCGTCGCCGCGGCTCGGATGGCGTCTTCGTCCGTGTTGAAATCCGGAATTTCCCGGATCGTACTCACCAGTTCATAGAACTTCTTGGTTTCTTCGTCGGTGATTGTGTCCAAATAAGGGGACATTGTATTTTTCAGGAGGCGGTAGAAGTGATACCCCTGTGTGGTCACTTTGGGCACTCCGTCATCATTAACCAGTAGCGGGATTGAACCCGACCGGGCCCCCATCTTCATAGTGTCTTGAACAGCAGTGAGCGGCGCGCCGTTCTTGGCCGCGGCGGCGGCAACTTGGAGGAAAACGTTGTCGTAGTTGGGCGATTGGGGACCACCTTTCGCATTTTTGGCCCTTTCGATCTCATCATTTTCTGCCTTAATCGCGTAAGCGGCCATTGCAGCCTCGATGCGGGACTTGCGGGTGTAGGTATATTCCTTCCCGTTGGGGCCCATCAATGTTACATCCCGGATCGCAACCGAGCCCGCGCCCGCCTCGTAGGAGGCGAGGTCGGCAGGACCCATCTGTGCGTCGATGTTCTGCTTCCAGTTTTCTTCAACATCTTTGAGGCGACGGGTGCGGGCCGAGTTTTCAAGCGCCCGGATCGTTTCGCCGGGAACGTAGGTTGGATCGTTTTCGCTTGGGCTGATGTATCGGGCGGCGTAGTCCGCAACTTCGTATTCATTCATCGTGCCGTTGTTGACGGCTTGGTTCAGCAGTCCCGAGAGTTCGCCTTGCGCGTTTGTAAGCGATTTAGTAATAGCCGAGCTAGCGTGTTCGGGTGAAACAAGCCCTTTGGCAACGAGGTCAATCGCCTCCTTTTCCAAGTCTTTATGAGGCACGCGCGCGAGAACCATCGTGGCGAGGCGATCATTTCCCGTATTGAGTTTTTTGGTCTTCTCCGCGTTGGCCGTGGTGATAAGCAAGGCTCCCACTTTGCTCGTTGTTTGACCATTCGGGGCCGACATCATTTCTAGAAGCGAGTTTGCCTTTTCTCCGCCGCCGGGTTGCGACGCGGCTAAAATCGCCGCTTCGCCGAACATCGCATTCTTCTCAGGGTCAGTGAGGCGCATGACATACGCCGCCTCCACTGCTTTGTCGAATCGAGCCGGGTCGGGGTCATTCACTAGGTTGTGGACAATGTGACCAATGACGATTTCTTTGTTGTCCGCGAGTGCCTTGGTTCTCTGGGCAAGTGCGGGGGGAAGCATCCCGTCAAAATATGCTTCCGTCGCCGCCCTTTGGTAATCAGGATCGCCGCCGCTGAAGTGTTTCTCTGCTCTTGTCCATATATCTGTAACGGGATCGCCGATTTGGATCTTGCCGGTTTCGACATCTGCCGCGTCTATCTTGGCCTGCCTCTTGCCCGCTTCCGAGCCTGCCCCGCGAAGCACTTGCTGTTCGGCCCTTACCGCGGCCTTCTCGTTGGCGGCGTATGTGCGTTGATCGCGGAGTTCGGTGTTGTGATCGCGCCGCAAGTCGGCATCTTCACGCCGCCGTTCGTTCTCGGCCATTCGAGCATCGCGTTCATTCTGTCGCCGATTCTGCCCGATCTGGCCCGCTAAGTCGCCCGCGATACCAAGGGCCGCAAGCAACTGGCCCGCGAGTGGGTTCCCGCGAAACTCGGTGGGGATGATCCCCGGAGCTTGGAGCGTTTCGGTAATGCCGATGCGTTCAACTTGTGGAGGGGTGGGGTATCGACTCACGTATTTCTCCACGTTTGATTGCCGTATGAGGGATAGCCGCCCGCCCCGCCGATGTTTGGTCCGCCGCCGCCGCCTCCGCTTGGTGGAACCGCGCTTCCGATCTGCATCCCGGTTGAGAACCCTTGCATACCCCCCGTGACGCTGGCAAGAACAAGGTTCTGCAAATGGCCCGCCAGTTGAGCAAGGTTCGACGCGGTGCCTGATTGGATTCTCGCCACTTCGTTCTGGCGGTTGCGTTCAAGGATGGTCTGATTGAGTGCCGCGTCGTAGTTGGCCTGGTTGAGCAAGTCGCCGTAACTGCCCCCGTCGATGCCGAGTCCAGCCGCCGCCGCCGCAACCCGCAACCGCCCCCTAATTCGCTCTGCTTCATTCTGGCGCTTGGTTCGTTCCAATGAGGCCGAGTCGTTCACCTGTCGCGTCTGGATCGATCCGGCGAGCCGCGCTGATGCCGCCGACTTGCGGATGGCCTTGTTCTGGCTGCTGGCCTGTGCGTAGGTTGCGGTGGCGCTGAAGGCTGCAATGGCGAGCGGGAGTGCGAGTTGACCCATGTTTATCTTTGAACATCGCCGACATCGCCAATCCAAACCAGTGATGTGACGATCATGGGCTTTGGTCCTGTGTCTTCAATGAACCACTTTTCTCTGTCGGGGTTGCCGGGCAAATAGACCTGGAAAATGTCGTTGTTCGTCACAAGCCCGGATGCCGGGACGAACGTGCGTGAAATATCGACGACGGGTGAAACGCGGTCAAGGCGAACCGAGAACGCGCCCGCCCTGCGGTAGAACACCTGAATCGTGCGGACCAATAGGCGCGGCCCGATCACGGTTTGGCCCTGCTGATCGCGGATGTATGGGCGGGAGAGTTCCATCTGGGCCTGATAGGTCCGGCCCAAGGTGCATACCCCGCCCGAGTAGTTGCCTGTCTTTGTGATGGTCGCGCCCGGCGAAGTGGTGGGGGTGACGGGCACACCGTCAACCGCGGCGTTGGCCGTGAACTCCGGCACGATGCAGTTGATGGTCGTGTCGGTGAATGGAAGCGTCCACGTTGTCACGCCCGCCGCGAATACTCCGGTCAGTTCCACCCTGCGGTCAAGGTGAATCATGTATTGAGACGTTGCCATTAGAAGGTGTCTCCCGGCACTTCATAGACCATCGCCTCAATAGTCCACTGCGAAGCGTCCTGCACAAGCAGGTACACCGAGTTGCGGATGGGGGCCATGCCGCTGATTCGATAATTCGTGTCGAAAGCGTACTTGGTCCACGCCGATTGATCCTTCTGATTCCCCGAGTAGTGCCAGCGGTAGCAGTAGATTTTCGTGCTGTCGTCGGGGAGCAAAAGCAGCACGCCCTCTGTGCGGACAACGCACATGGTTCGGATCATCAGGGGAACGAACGTCGGGCAGTGGGTCGTGATCGGGAACGCTACGTTCTGCGTGCTTAAATCGTCGTAGTGGTACTCGTTGACTTCGGCGTAGCTTCCACGCTCCGAGTTGTAATAGATTCGATCATCACCGCGCACGGGCCGGGTTGACCACGTTTGAGACTTGATCGCGGGCGTGACGCGAATCTTTGTCGCGGTGAGTTCCGAATCCCACGAAATATCGAAATGTTCGCCGTTGAAGGTGAACACAAGAATCGACTGGCGGTAAGGCACCATGAACTTGACGTTCACAACCTGGTTCGCCGCGAGTGGCGCGATGATCGGGTCCGAATCGACGATGTTGAACGCATCCTCGTTGTAGAAGTCGAAGAGGTCGCCGCTCTGCGAGAACACAAGGTATTGGCCGAGGGCCAGCACAAGGCGGTCCTGAATCACAACCGCATCGGTGATTGTCAAACCATCGGTGAAGGGCTTAGCTGCCTTGTTCGTGAGTTCGTTTCCACTGAGCCTCGTGTTCCAGGTGATCGTTGAACAGGTGAATCCGGCCCGCCCGTAGACCGTGCCGCCCGTCGCTGCTCCACCCGAAAGGTTCACGGGAACGGTGAAGGTGGTTGCGCCCGTGACGGTGACGATATGGCTTGCGTTGATCGTGCCTGGCGAGCCGCCCGTCGCGCCCGCAACGACCACTGTTTGGCCATCGGTGAATCCGTGGGTGGCCGCGGTCGTGCCTTGGGTGGGATTGGCCGCTGTCCATCCGCTGATCGTCAATGGCGGATACACCGCGTCGTAGTTGCGGACCAACTGAACCGGCATCTTGGTCGCATCGGGGATGGCCTGCGATTGGAGTGGGGCGGGAACACGGGTCCAACGAAGGCCCACCGATTGCTGTGTGGTCGGGTTGCCGCCGGTGCCTGCGGTGTTGCTCGTGATCGCACTGAACAGGAACGGGGTCAGAGCACCGTCAAAAACCGTGTAGTCATAGATGGCCGTTCCGGGCGTTGAAATATTCTTGATAACCGAATCGGTCCCCTTGTAGGGACTGGTGATCTGGAAGTATCCGCCGTCCGTGCCGGTGATTGGATGCTTGGCCGTGGTCCACGCGATCAGTCCATCGGCACACCCGGCCTTTTGGAGTGCGGCCTGAAACGCCGCGGCGACACCGAACATATCCGCGGGAGTCGCGTTCACCGCGGGGTCAAGATTGATTTCAACGTCGTATTCAACGCCGATCCCATCGGTGGTTGCATCGGTGCACGCCGCGAGAATCGTTGTCCCTCTTGCCTGGATGGTGAGTTGGTCGGCTGAGTCACGCGAGATGATCTTCGCCCATCCCGCCGTGACACCCGTGCCGGTTGGCACATAAATCATGTCGCCGAAAACAAAGGTGTAGGCCGTGAATGCCGCAACCTTGGTGAGCGTGAAGTTTGTGCCCGAGACGGCGAGTGTGCCCCCCGCAATGACCATCGCAAGCCGCTGGAAACCGATCCTAAACCCGCCGGGGTTGCGGGCTGGATCGTCGTAGTGGCCCGTGGGAGTCGAATACTGCTTGGTGGCTGAGGTGCGGGTGACAAGCACGCCCGGAGTCTGTGTACCCGCGTGATACTTGTAATAGCCCGCCTTGGCCGCCTCCGAATCCCCGAGCGTGCGGTGATAGGTATCTTCGACCGGGGCGAGCGATGTCATCCGCACGAAGGTGTCCCACGTCGCGGTGAGCGGGTAGTCGGCGGAAGTCGTAACGCCCGTGGCAACGGTCGTGTTGATGACGAACGTGTAATCGTTCACCGTCACAAGCACGATGGATTTGCCGTCAACCACCGAGAGGTAGGTCTGAGCGTTGGCGCTGGTCGTGACAACCGCCTCGATCACAACCGGGGGCTGAACACCCATTTCCTGAAAGACCCGCAAGTTGCCGTCGCCATAGGCGATGACATATCGCTCGTTCTCATCGCGTTCGATTGAGTGGAGCCGAACATCGCGGCCCGAGGTCGGGGCCGGGTTCAACTTGTGATAGAACTTGGTGTAGGGCCGCTTGGTTGCCCCGTGCTCAACGGTGAAGTCCACGTTGCTCGCGTCCTGGACCTGTGACGCGAGTCGGACGTTGGCGGGCTGCTGGCTGATCCCGGTAAAGAGCATCGGGACGGAAACCCGAACCTCGCGGTCGTTTACGGTGTTCATCGCTGTTGCTGCTGCTGCGGCGGCGAGCCGGGAACGTAAGGCTGAACACCCATCGGTTCATCGCCGGGGAGAACACGGATCGGACGCGCCGCCCGTGATGCGTTCTCGCAGTGTTGCCTGAGCCATTCGTCGTGCTGAGGCGAACCCTTGTTGCACTGTTGATAGCCGCGGGCCGCGCACCACGCGATGTATTCTTTCGCTGCGGGTGGAATGTCATCCCACGCGGCGACGTTGCTCATCACGTCCAGCATCACGACCGTTGCATCGGGATACTCGTTGGAATATCGGTCGATGTCAAAGGCGAAACCGCTGATAGCGTCAAACTGGCGGTGGGCGCAGTTGCCCGCCCCGCGAACCGCAAGCACGGTTGACGCGAGCGTGATTTTGTATGGTGAACCCGCCGGGGTGTAACTCTTGCACCGCTGGGTGTTGAACGCGAGGCCCTGGGCGAGAGTGTTGAGCGTGATCTGGTCAAGGAACTCTTCCATCTTTGCCGCATCGCTTGTGCCGCCCGTGTCAAGGGCGCTCACTGAGAACTGGTTCACCCACCAGAACATCCGATTGACCGCCCCGAGTTTTGTGAGTCCGAGAGTCGCCATTATTCATCGCCTCCAAAGGTGACGCGGACGTTGTTGCCTGCGGGAGTCCCCGGCGCGATGATGCGAACACCAAAGGTTTCGCTCGCCTTGATTCGCAACCCGCCGGGGAAACTGTCGTTGCCCTTATCGCCGACGACATAGCCAGAGCGAATGACGATCTCTCCGATCGTTGGCTCTACCGTGTAGTTTTTCTTGGCAGTGAGGGTTGGCGAACCGTCGTCCTGGCGATCTGCGTTGTCGGCCGTCACCGCGGTTCCGGTTCCATCCGTGGTCCACGTCACGTATTCAACGGTGTACCCCCTGTCTGTGGCCGCGGCAAGTTCAAAAGACACTTCCATGCTCGTGAGAATGATGCCGTGGGTTGATGGCGCGGTGACGGCGAGAATGGTTTTCGTTATCGATGCACCGATAGCGACAGCGCCCGACTTGACGGTGAATTTTCTACCTGCCATGATGTGGTTTTCCTTTAGTGCTCGGTGAGTTGACCTGCCCGCCCGTCGGGATTTGGCGGCGGGTTTGGTGGAATGATGAACGGGTTGACGGTGAACGTGGTGCCCCCGCCCGGCGCCGGTGGACCAATGACACCCACGAGCGGGATGGTTGAAAAGTTTGCAACGCCGAACGGGATGGGAATGGTGCTGAATCGCCCGCCTCGAACCTGCTTCCACCGGCGTACAAGTTCCTGTTCTTGCTGTGGGATCGGCGGGCAACAATCGAGGTGGACGATTTGGCCCGAGCATCCCGCGTCCAACTTTGCGATTGTGCCGGCCCCGCAACTCATGGCGAAGAAACCTCGCCGCGTTCACCCCTGAATCGTCGAGAATGAGCGGTATTGAGAACGTTTGTCCCTGCCTGCTTGTTGTTGTATTGCATCGCCCTCACGCGGGCAACCGCCGCGGTTGTGTCGATGCCGCTTTGAAGTCTGGAAGTGCCGCGTTTCTCATTGAAGCGTGAGGCCGCAACGAGCGTGATGTAGTCCTGAACCGGGAACGGGATGCAGTCAAAATGCCACCTTTGAATGTACCTGACAGTAACATCCGCCGTGAAAAGCAGCGTGTTTTCGTCGGTGTCATACAACTTTTCGCCTTGAGTGGTGAAGTTTTTCGATTCGCCGTATTCGCTGTCCGGGTAGATGCTGATTGTGCCGGTCGGAACCGTGATGTTGTCCATCGCGTCGGGCGAAAGCGTGACATCGCGGTAGGTGTTGTAGTTCCAGCCCTGAGACTGCATTTCCAGTTCGGCGTCGTCCAAGCATCGCTCCGCTTCAGCGCCGTTGGAAGCCGTGTCGGTTTCGAGAACCCTGATCGGTTGAAGCCCCGCTCGCCGCATGATCTTGTTGATGGCTTCGAGTTTGGTCATTCGTGGGGGGTTAGAAGTTGTTGCGGTTTCGGATGGGCGGCACGCCGCCGAGTCCGGGGATGCTGTACCCGATTGCTCCGGTGAAGCGGGTCACGGGCAGTTTGCCGTCTGCGATTTGAAGGGTGTCATAAATCATGTCGGCGATCATGCTGATGCCATAATTGCCGGAGTGGAGGTAGCGGGTTGCATCGCCCGATGCGATGTGTCCGCCCGACATCGGGCCGATGTAGCACGAGCCAGCGGCCCCTGCGCCCGTTGCCGAACCCGACGTATCGAGGTTGATGGAAAACGTGGTTGCACTGACGTACGTTGCGATGTGCGGCCCTGCGAGTGATGGGCCAGTGAGAAACGAGTTTTGAGAGCCGCCGCCCGCGCCCTGAAAGAAGACGGGTACCTTTTCGCCAGCCGGAATGCCGTGGCCGGCGGTAACGGTGACAACACAGGGATTGGCCTTTGTTGCCGATGCGGGGGTGACAGCGGCAACGGCCACGCTGTTGATTGACGCGCCCTTGGAAGCGAACCCGATGTAAGCGGCCCACGGGGTTGCGGTGGGAGCGCCCACCACGTCGTAGGCCGCGGTGTTGGTGCGGATGAAGATGTCAAGAACGCTGCTTCCGGTTGCCGCCGCCGCCGCGTCAATGGCCCGGTGAAGTGCATCAGTCTGGCGGGTGGTTTTACCGCTCCGGTGTGCCGCGGCGATGACAAAGAGAAACTTGGGAACCGGAGCGGCCGCTAACACCGCCATTGCTTTAATCGCGTTGATAACTCGGACGCGATACGAAGTGGCGAGCGTGATCGTTCCTGCTGTGAGTTCAGTGCTTTCCGCCCCGCTGATGTTGTGGCCGTCGTAGAAAATGAAGTGGCTCGGGAAGTTGCCGCTTGCCTCGTCCATCCCGCCCATGTATTGAAAGAGCAGCCCCGCATTGGCAGACGAGAACCACGGATCGGGACTCCAAGCGTCGTCGCCGCCAGATTTGGCGACTCCGAGCATGGTCATCATGTGGCCCATGTTCATGGCTGCCGCGCCGAAGCCTGTAAAGTGAATGCCCGTTGGAAAGGGGGTGCCGACGCTAAAAGATTCGCTGCGGCGGAAGAACCGAGACCCGAGATAACAGTGGTTGCGGGCGGCGCCGCTGCCATTCACGTTGGCCGAACCCGTCGCCGACGGATTACAGAGTGCGTAGGAGGGATTGCCTGGCGTGTCGGCGCAGTCGACATCGTGATAGACAACGAGATTTGCGCCGAGAAGATCAATAGGGTCAACGGCCCCGTTGTATGGCGTGTTGGCGGAAATCCAGTTGGTGCGCGTGACCGATCCCTGAAACCCAAAGAACGTGCCAACGGCGGGGTCCTGGGAAGCCATCGCCAGAGAACCCATGTCAGCCTGTCGCATTCCGCGAAGCGAAAGTTGCTGTGCGCCGTTGGACTTCGCCATCGAAATCATTCGGCCTGTAGTCCGCCTTCCGTCGAAGGGATTGCCCCACGCCACTTCTGCGCCAGCGGGTCCGAGTTGATCGCTGTCGATGTGCGGCATGACGATCATCACAACCCCGCTAGTTGACAGATTGTTGCTTCCTGTCAACTCAAAGGCCGTCAGTGTCGCACCGTTCGCCCAACTGAACTCGATGCAGGGCATGTTCGAGTTGATGGAATCGCCCGCAACCGGAGCAACCGCGTTGAGGAGCGTGTTGGCCGAGCCGGGAGTCATGGCGGCGATACCGCCCCATCCGTTCGTGTTAGTCTTGGCGTGAAACACCCTTGACGTCGATGCAATTGATGGTTGGGCCGTACCCGCAAGGCTCACAATCGCGGGCGAACCGTCGCTCTGGGGCGGGAACGGCGCTCGCTGGACCATCGCCCGGAACAACGAACCTTGGTTGTAACTGCCCACGTCCGCCGCGATGCTGTCGTAGCCAACAACGATCGAAGCCTGCGCGTCCACATCGAAGATACTGCCCTCGGTTCTGGTTCGGCAAAAGGCGGCAAGGTCGCGGTCAAGTCCAGCCATTAGATTCCTTTCGCCTGCAAGCCCGCGAGTGCCGCCGAGCCGGTTGTGCTGGTGAATGCAAGGGTGGTTCCGAATCGAAACTCGTTGCAGGCCATCGTGTCCCAGACATCTTCGCCGCCGAGAATGTCGGGAGTGGTGTATTTGAGCGTGCCGTCGCTCGCGTCGTTAGTGAGGTCGTATGGGGGCGTACGGGTGAGATTGCCGGCCTTGTTTTTGATGCTCATCCATGCGTCGATGACGGTGATCGTGGTATCGAATACGCCGGTGTTGAGAAGGGCGTTGGGGTTGAATCGCCCGAACACTCGGAATCTGCCGCCCGCAACCAGCGTGTTGAGCGCGTCGTAGAAGGCCCGCGTGATAAACGTGTTGCCTTCGCGGATTTGCTTGGTGAGTGGGTGCCTGCTTGTGGTTGCGATGCCCGTGTCGGGCCGGAATGGAGTTCCAAGGTCCGCGGCGTCGTCAAGGCCCCCGGCGTCGATGACGGTCACCCAAGGGCCGGTAAAGCCCACTGGGTAGACGGGGTTGCCGTCGTACTGCTGATTCATTGCGCGTGCGGTGCCGATTGGCATACGTGGTTCTCCGTGTTGGCGTGGTTTTCGCGCTTGCTGAACGCGGCTTCGAGGTCTTTCAGGCGTTCGGTTGTCCTGTCAAACGATTGGGCGATCTGGGCGAGCAGACTCAACGATGGGAGCAACACCATCTTTCCCGCGATGATGAGCAGGATCACCACCACGATCAGAGAGATGAGGGGGAGACTCCCGCTTGGACCAAGGGCATCCGAGACGGGCTTGATGAGGTCGGTCTGGGCTTCAAGCGTTGGCATTACTGCCCTTTCTTTGGTGGATTGATCTTGCCGGGAACCAGCGGCTTGATCGGTCCGGGGGTCATGTTGTCGGCGTGTTGACTGACTTCCACCCCGAGCATGTACAGCACCCGTTGCTCCGGTGTGAGTCCCGCTGGCATCGGAACTTCGGCGGTCGTGAGACCGCGCTTGGGAGGCTTATCCGTGATCGTCATCGTCACCGCGGCCTCGCCCGATGTGGGAGGGGCGGGGATGCTGGACATCTTGACCACTGGCTCTGCGGGCGGCGCGGTTGACACAGGAACGACAGGGATGGGTGTTGGCTGGGGTGTCACGGGTCGGCCCGCCCCGGTCAATCCAAGCCGAGCGGCGTCAAGAAGGAACGCACTCATGTTGTCGTTGACGTTGTTCGGATCGCCGCCGATTTCGTCGGCCTTGAACAGTTCCGAGCCGTCTGCGTTGCGTTGATAATGAACGCCCGTGAGATGGACTTCCTTTGTGGACGAATAGGCGAAGGGGCCATACCGCACCGAAGTTGACGCGCACCCAACCTCGAAGAAGGCGATGATGAATCCGACGAGAAAGCCGACGATGAATCGCTTGATCTGCATGAATCAAACTCCAAAGAGAAAAATCCCGCCCGACAACAAAGCCGAGCGAGACGAATGAGAATGGATTAGGTCACATCGCCGTGATTCATCCAGGTGAATTCAACCTGGCAAGTAACGGTGATCGTGGCATTAGCGTCAATGTCAGCTCCGGTGGGCACACCGATGTTCAGGTGCGCCTTGATCGGGGTGGTCGAGCCGTTAAACGTTGCCTTGGTGGTTGCGGATCGGAATCCGCCGGTAGCAGTTCCCGCAACGTTGATGGTTGTCGATGCAACCGCCGCGCCCGGAGTAATTCCCGAGCCGGGGCAGATGTCGATTTCGGTTGTCGCCAAGGGGGTGGCGTTCTGAATGACTGTGCCAAGACCCCACGTAAGCGTGACGCCGGTGTTGAGAGTGTCGGCGAGAACCGAAGTGGTCGTGCAAACCGGGCCTGTACACACGGCACCGACGATCTCGATGACACCTTCTGGGAATGTGTAGAGAAGCACGCCGCCGCCTTGTACAGTAGCGTCGATGAGCGTGACGGGAACCGCCGTCAAGGTGACGACGGTTCGGCGAAGCATCCCTTCCTTGCCGAACTCTTCAACCGAGATTCCCCCCGGAGTGGGGTTGACCGTTCCCACCGTGTTTGCGTCACTGGGGCGAGACTTGCCGATGGTCGGAGTGCTGAAAATATTGTTGACAATTGCCATAGTGATGGCCTTTCAAGTTGAGTGTGCGGATTAGGTGAGGGCAACTTCGACGCTTCCGGCGCAGGGGGGAGCCATGATGCTCATGCCCGAGAGAAGGCCGGACGAAACAAACCAATCCATCGTCTCTTCACGGTACTTGACGACGTGACCGACCTGATCCCACGTACCGATGGAGACAGCGCCAGCGCCGTCGAGCGCGCGAGAGAACACGAGGGCGACGGGCATTCCATTCGTTGCGCCTGCCTGGGGAAGAAAGTTACCCTGGTAACGGGTGGGTCCGGTTGTGATGTTGGAGTCGGGCATTGCGCCGCCCGCGCCGTTGCTGGCCGGGTTGATGTTGTCGATGATCTTGAAACCCTCGACGGTCTTAATCATCCGCTCGTTGATCTTGTTGCCTTCGCCGTCGTAGGTGTAATCCTTGCTGAACAACTGGGCCGTGGTGTCGAACATGAGCACCTGCTCCATGTACGGTGTATGCCACAGTTCGCGGCCTTCACGCGGGATATTGTCAAGGTCCATCGCATAGGCGAGCGCCCGAAGGTCGGCGCGGTAGTTGGCCGCTCCGGTTGCCGAGAGCGGGTAGGCCGATGCCAGCGCCGTTACGCCGTTCGTGCCTGCGGTCGCGCCGCCGGTGCGAATGACGCGGTTGCCGCCGTTGTCGATGGTGAGTCCGAGTTTGCTGGACGACGCGGTACGGGCCGCAAGCGCCGAAGTGATAAGCAACCGCTTCTCGCCAACCATGCTGATCTGCCGCGCGTCGGCGTTGGCGAGTTTCGACATGATATCGAAGTGGCTGATTTTCTGGTCGTAGCGACTGATCTTGTGGTGAGTCACGATGTACCCGGTGTCAACCGCGTTCGTGCCTTCGTCCACCGCGAAGCCCTGACCCAGAAGTTCGTCGCCGGGCCGGTAGTCCTCATCCGCCGTGGGGGTGTCGGCGAACTTCAACCACTGATAAGACTTGGAACGGCTCGCGTCAACATTGCGGTGGATGCCGGGGGTGGGACGATTGAACAACTTGGGAATGGTGCGCCACGCTTCGCTGAACACTCCGCTGTAAACCTTGAGGGCAAGCGAAGTGGGGTCGGTACCCGCCGCGTTTGCCAAGAAATTGACCGTGTTGGATGCCATTGGAAAAATCTCCCTGATGTTGGGATGACTTTGGCCTGAACCTAGTTCAAGGTGTCCATGTGCGGGCCGTGTGTTGTCACACGCGGGTGTCCAATGGGCTTGCGTTGGGAAGGGACCGGGCGCGTTGAACGAAATATCCAACGGACCTGAAAACTTCGCCCGGACTCTCATCCGGGCGAAGTTGATTTACTGGGGGACGGGTTCTTTGGGCTTGCGGTTGTATGGCCGCTTTGCCGGTGGTTCTGTGATCTTCGCTTCGAGTTCCGCGAGTCGCTTCCTGAGTTGTTCGTTCTCGATGGCGAGTTGGTTGGACTCTCGGAGGTGCGCACTGTTGCGTTGGGCCGGGGTTTGCGGCTTCTCCGCGTCGATGGCACCACGGGCTGCGGATTCAAGTGCCGATGCCTCGTCGCCGCCCTCGGCGGTGTGGTAGCCCGCCTTGAGCGTGAGGTCGATGATCTCACACCGAACGCAACCGGGCTTGACCTGCTTGGTTTTGGTGTCGTCGATGGGGTTTGGTTCGTAGATGGGGCCGACGTGAATGAACCTGAACGTCGCGTTCAAGTCCTGAAGAATTTGCTTGATTTCTGGAATGGGCGTAATCATGCCTTGCTCCAATTATTGATGTGTTCTTGCGGAGTGGCGTTGATCATGGAAATTGCGGACGGATCGCCAGCCGATGCCCGTTGAACCAGTTTGGAAAACTCGGTTGAGTTCTTGGGGAGTGACGGACCCGCGGGGGTTCCGCCGCGAACGATTCCGCCCCCGGCGCCAACGGCCTGGGCATGACGGGCCGCAAGGTCTTTCACCGCGCTCACTGTGAGTTTCGGGTCTTGAAGCCTTCGGTTGAAGTCGTCGCGTTCGGTGGGCGTGAGAAACGACGATGCCGATTGGAGAAGGGTGGCGAGTTGTTCTTCGCCGCCCGCGATCTGGGCGGCTTCACTCTTCGCGGCATTGACGGCGGTGCCCGCGAGAATAGCCTTGGCTGCCATTCCTTCGGCGATGAGTTTGATGTCGGGTTTCGTGAGTGACGGGCGAGCCTTCTGAATGGCCTTGTACTGCTCGTCGGTCAGGTCGCCGTCTTTAATGAACTGTTGTTCAAGGTCGGTCAGTTGAAGGCCGGCCTTGGTGAGAATCGTTGGAACGTCCGCCTCAACATCGACATCGCCGATCTTCAACGGTTCGGCGGGCTTTCCGTCCGGCGGCTTGGCGGGAGCCTTGGCTCCAATGAGTTTCGAGAGGGCCTTGTAGTCGGCCACGGCCTCTTCTGGAGTCTTGTACGTCCCATCTTCACCGATGGGATTGGCAAGCGGGGTGTACCCGAGCGTGCCGCGGAGTTCGTTGATGCCCTTGGCAAGTGCCTTCTCATCGGTGAACTTGCCCGCAAACTTTGGTACTTCCTTTGAAGGCGCGGTATCGCCCGTGGGCGGCGCGCCTATTTCATCTGCCATAGTACTCCTATCCGAGTTGTTGAGGGGCGATTGCCTGCTGAGCGACGTTGCCCGCAACGCTCATCGCCGCCTTTGTTGCTTCCTGCTCTGCAAACTGTGCCTGTGCTTCCTGTGCTTCACGGGCAAGTTGCTCATTCGTCTTGATAAGTGCGGGTTCGTTCACGCCGCGGAGACGCGCGTAGACATCGACGAATACCGCGGTGTCGATCTTGCGGAGTGCTTCGGGTCCAAGCATCTGGGCAACCTGCGCCATATCCAGCATGGCACTTGCCTGTGATTCGCGTTCGAGTGCGGCGGTGCCAGTGAGCGTGCGAACCCGGATCGCTCCCTTGGGAAGTGACGGCAAGAGGTTCCGCTTTTCGAGGATGTGCTTTGAGCGATGAGCAAGCGGAATCTGCAAAGCGTCGGCCATCGGTGTATAGAACCCGCCGAGCGCACCTTGCAACTGCTCAAGGGTGATTCGTGCCACTTCAAAGGCGGTCGTTCGCTCGCTCTTGCGGACACTCTCACTGCCAATGAGCATCGACGCGCCGAGCCGTGATTCAATCTGAGCGACAAACTGAGCGAGAAACCCAACGTCGTTGAGTTTGCCGCCAAGGTGGAAGAATCCGACATCCATCACCATTCCGTTTTCAACGCGGCCCCGCCACGGCTTGCCCGACTCTTTAAGCAAATCCTCTTCCTGGGCGAGCGATGAATAATCAAGAACCGGGTGGGCCTTGGCCGCGAGTGCCGCCCAGTTGAGAAGGTGCATCTTGCCTTCATTGAGCGAACGAAGGTCGGGCGATTTCTGCTCGATGAATCCACGGGCGTAGTTCTCGCCGGGAATCAACTCGTAAGGGACCGAGAAATATGGAGTGATCTTCTCTTCGGTCTCGTTGATGATGCGGTCGTTGACTTCCTGAGTGATGAGCCATGAGCGGCTTCGCGGCTGCCAGTCAACGAACGTGAAGATGTCCTTCTCGCGGTCGCCGACATCCTTTTCCTTCAACTCGTCGTACCGGAGTTCGGCCTTTGCCAACTGTTCATCAGTGAGTGAAAGCGGATCGATTGTCTCGCGGATACCGTGATACTGGACCGCGCACGTTGAGTCTCGCTTGGTGACATACTGATCGCGGCGATAGACCGTGATCCCAAAATCATCATCCATGTATTCGAGCGTTTCGCCCGTGATGACAACCTGGTTGATCGCGTTGATCTGCGAAGTGCGGAAACTGTTGATGTGGCGGTTGCCGTACTCGTCGGCGCGGGCCATTCCACACGATTCAATCATCGCCATCACGAGCATTTCGTGAGTGAACAGTGCTTGCTCGATAGCCTGCAACTGCTCGTCGGCGAATGATCCGCCATAGCGGAGTTCGGGCGAAAGGTCGTAGCGAAGCCACGGGGTTTCAGAGGGGAATACCGCCGCGTGAACACGGCCAACGATGTTGGTTACGCCGTCCGCCCCCATGTTCTGAAACGTCTTGGGGAGCGGTTCACTGGCCTGTTGACCCTGTTTCGTGAGCGCCCAAGGTTTCGTGAGTTTCGCACACTCTCTCGCGGTGTCGAGGATTTGTTGCCGCTGTCCATCGGCATCCATCCAACGCGCTTTGAGTGTTTTCATTTAGGCGGGGATTCGGAGTCCCGTGTCTTGGGGAACGGTGGATGTCGGCGGGATGACGAGGGAGTTCACGCCGCGTCGCTGGCGTTCCTGACGGGCGCGGAGTTCGGCGAGCAGTTGCGCCGACGTCGTTAAGTCCGCCGCGTTGGATACGGGCGTCTTGATCTGTCGAAATGAACCGCCGCCTCCTCCCATGCTACTTGCTCCTTGCACGACTGGCGCGCATGTTGATGTACTCTCTGATTCGTTTGCCGAACGATGCTTCGCCCGCAGCGAATGCGATCTTGATGGTCGCTTCGATGTTGCACGGGATTTCACTGGCAACCGTGATCTTCTGGACTGGGAACATCTTCTCCGCCGCGATTGCGATTTTTGCCAGTTCCTCATCAGAGAACGATTCAAGCGGGTGGGGTGTGTTCATAACTCAATAAACTCGTGGCCTTCGGATCTGAGCCAATCCCAGAGATTGGCGGGCGTGACAATTGATTGGGGGGCGTGGATGCCGCTGGCCGCCAGTGCGTCCACCACAACGCACACGCAGTCGCGGGCGGGCAAACGTCCCCCCGTGATCCAACGAATGAACGTGGGCCAAATGGGTATGGGGCCGTTGCCCTGATAGTGATTGAGCGAGAGTGGGCACGCGAGCGGGATGTTCACCGCCCAAGCGAGCCGGGGATATTTCATGGCGAAGTGGACCGCCTCGTAATAGCAAGCGCCGTCCATCGCGGGGTTTAATACGACACTTCCATCCGAAATACAGACGTGGGTGATGTCGCTCCGCGATACGGTTGAGATTATCCAACCAATAACAGTACGCTTGGCAATGGCGGGCCATCGTAAAGTGAGCCGAAACAACTTCCAAACACCTATCTTGCGATGGCGCGACGCTATGAAAAACACGACGGCGAAGGATGTTTGGATGTTGTTTCCTCGTTAAACGCATACATTTACTGTGAAACAGTAATCGTTACTGTTTCACAGTAATCGTTACTGTTAAACAGTAACGTGTTATTGGACGTTAAAGAGCGGCGCGAGAGTCATAACCTCCCCCCGCGAACAGCGGGCTCGCGTGACCGTGCGGGTTAACGCACCAAGGGCTAAACCACAGGCGCTCCTTTTTTTTGTTTGCGCGCCCCGTCCCCTCCTCATCGCTTTTGCCCTGGCTCCCGTACCCGCCCACCGCCTCCCACTCAATGACGTGCCAATCGTCTGGCATCTCGTGTTCCCCTTCATAGCCCGCCAGCACGATCCGCATGAGTTTGTGTTTGCCATGTTCGATGGC